>Ga0256914_1000254_pt1 | contig 51770 bp, 46 predicted proteins | sample HulkmetaG_FD_191571 | JGI IMG/M metagenome (GOLD analysis project Ga0256914, IMG submission 191571) | Hydrothermal chimney microbial communities from Main Endeavour vent field at the Juan de Fuca Ridge, Pacific Ocean - Hulk | ecosystem: Environmental > Aquatic > Marine > Hydrothermal vents ...
AAGTCGGCGCGTAAAATGCAGGAACGTACACGCCGGCAATCTGCGCCAGATCGAACAGAATGTCGCGCCGGGACTTGTTTTGTTCCTTGCCTTCTGCCACCGTGCGGGCAATTTCTACCGATGCTTCTTCGCCGTCACCAATCAAGAAGGCATCGATAAATTCGGCTAAGGGCTCGGGATTGCAGCTGCATGGTCCACCGGCAACAATGTACGGATGCGCTTCCGTGCGATCCTTACTAAAAACGGGAATGCCCGCCAAATCGAGCATGTTCAGAATGTTGGTGTATGTCAATTCGTACTGCAGTGTAAAGCCGATGACATCGAAATCGTTTAACGGGGTAAACGATTCCAGACTAAACAAAGGGATGCCCGTGGCCCTTAGTTGTTCTTCCATATCCGGCCAGGGGGCAAACACACGTTCGGCCCAGATATCATCTTGTTTGTTTAAAATGTGGTAAAGAAGTTCGAACCCAATGTAGGACATGCCAATCTCGTAAACATCGGGAAAGGCAAGTGCCACATGGGATTTAACAGAAGCACGATTTTTATGAACGATATTTAATTCGTTGCCAATGTAGCGTCCGGGTTTTAACACCCGGGGTAAAACATCTTTTAAAAGTTTTTGTTCAATTTTAGGATTCTTCAAACAACACTCCCTCAATCAATCCCGCAATTCGACTCCTTGTTCCGATCCTTGCTGCACAAAATACAACGAAAAAAAGTCGGTGAAGTTTCATCCCTGGTTATTTGGCCATAATTTCGCGAATGCGTTGCACGATGTTGGGGATATTTTTTACGCTATCGGGAACCACAAAAATCGTATCGTCCCCGGCAACAGTACCTAAAATATTGCTTTTGTCGAGGCGATCCAGATAAACCGCCACTCCCTGAGCACGCCCGGGCATGGTTTTTACCACAATTAAATTCTCGTTGTGCATTACATTAATAATTTCCATGCCAATAATTTGCGCGATGGCTTTTGAATTTTCTTCCTGGTGTAAAATGTATTTGTACCCGTCGGCATGAGGGATGCGGATAATATTCATTTCATGCAAATCCCGAGAAAGCGTGGCCTGGGTTACGTCGAACCCTTCGTTTCGCAGTTTATCCAATAAATCTTCCTGACTGGTAACAATTTGAGTCGTCACAATTTCTTTGATTTTTGTTTGGCGCATCACTTTGTTGTGCATATGCTTATCCTTTTTGTTCGTTTTCTTACCGGAATTGCATTCCCTAATTAATAAAATTAGATATTTTTGATAATTATTCCAAAATTTTTTAGAATATTTCATTTTTTTACGGATACGCTTGGGGCGGCTGTCAACAATAACAAAACGCGTTTCTTAAAGAATACCCACAGAAAGCGCAATTGAATTACAACGATTTTTGTTCTAAATTGATTCCTTGAGCACGACGGTTTTTCGCCTAACCAACGCCAATGACTTTTTGCTTCGATCAAGGCAGCCACATTCAGGGCCTTACTGCCTTGAAGTAAAAACTACAAACCGGCAAACTTTCTCACGGAAATGTTTTGCCTTACAGTGCGTGCCGGGTTAAAACGCCTAAAAAAGCCCGGCGTAAAGTGCCCATGAATTTAATCACGATTGTTTCGGAGGTTTTGAATGAAGAATAAATTTTTTGTGGCTTTTGTTGCCATTCTGCTAATGGCAGCCTGTACACCCCGCATGGCCAAAAAGGAACAGCCGGCGGAATCCCCTGTTTCCAAACCGTCCTTCCGAATTTGGGCCACAGCTTATGCCCTGAAAGACGGGATTAATGTGCGCAAAGGCCCCGGGGTTAAGTTTTCAGTGGTTACCCAACTGGAAGACGGCGATGAAGTGCGTATTCTCGGAAACAAAAACGGTTGGTACAAGGTTTTGCTGGACAAGAATCGGATCGGCTGGGTACAAAGCCCCTTTATCGGGCCCCGCACGCTAAGCCGTTCGCGCATGGCCAGCGCCTTTAACGATACGGTGATGCAGGCTTTTGATGCCACGCTGTACATCGATAAAAATCATCCTTACCGTGTTATCTATCTGGAAACCAAACAGCCGATTAAAAAGGCCAAACGTCTGGCACGCAAAATTGGCCGGGCTTTCCAAAAAAAGGTTTACCCCGGCAAACTTACCATCAATTTGATTCGTCCCGGGCAGAGTAAATATTTTGCTCAGGTGGTTCTACCGGCCATCGGTCTTGCGCGAATTCCCGTACCGCTCATTCTTCACGGATATTTAAAGAAGCTGGCTGTAAAAGGGAAAGCCGTTAAACTGGTCGTCATTGTGCCCGACCCGCTGTCCCGAAAGGAATTATTGAGAACGGCCCGAAAAATTTCCGCGGCTTACTCTTACCCTTTTACCAAGTCCGAAATTGTCATTCGGCTGGCAAAAACCGACGGTACAAAAGCGCCTTGCCTTTTGTATTTTGTGGAGGACGAATACGGAGAAAATTACGTTTTCAACAAATGTTCGCTCTAAACAAAAAGGCGGTCCGGAAGGCCGCCTTTTTTAATTTAATTCGGATTTAAAATTTGCTTTTGGGACGCCGTGCGCCAAATTCCGCCTCGCACGGGGCGTTTTTGGTGACGTATTTGTTTAACTTTCTGCACCACAGGGCCAAGAACGTGCGACACGTTCCCGAGCCGTCAATGGCTTCGTCTTTGGGAAACTCGGCATATTCACAGCGCAAATCACAAAATTTAATGCGACTGGTAGTCACACCGGCATTATCTGTTTTCTTTTGCGTCGTCATCTTTTTCCCGTTTACAGTGTTTCCAGGGCTTTTTTAATTTTGCCGAAGGCCCAGTCAATTTCCTCTTTACTGATAATCAGTGGAGGCGCCAGACGAATTACGTGCTCGTGGGTTTCTTTGCACAGCAATCCTTCGTTCTGCAAAAACTCACTAAAACGCCGTGCGCCGCCGGCTTCCGGCTTTAATTCAATACCAATAAACAGACCGCGACCGCGAATTTCTTTGACGTGTTTGCTGTTTAAATCTTTCAATTTATTCAAAAGATAATTTCCCAATTCGGCCGAACGTTCCGGTAGTTTTTCTTCTACAATCACATCGAGGGCTGCAATGGCAATGGCCGCGCCCAGAGGATTGCCTCCAAATGTGCTGCCATGATCTCCCGGACGGAATACACCCAAAATTTCCTTGCTGCTCACTACCGCCGAGACCGGATAGAATCCCCCGGACAATGCCTTACCGATGATGATCATATCGGGTTTTACTCCTTCTTCATGCTGATAGGCAAATAATTTACCGGTACGTCCCAACCCGGTCTGCACTTCGTCCAGTACAAACAGTACGTTGTTTTGCCGGCAAATGTTTTGTACCTCCCGCAAATAACCTTCGGGAGGAATAATAATTCCGCCTTCGCCCTGAATCGGTTCCAACATTACGGCTGCCGTATTTTCGGTAATGGCTTGTTCAATGGCTTTACTATCTCCGTAGGGCACAATTTTAAACCCCGGAGTAAAGGGGCCGAAATGCTCTTTGTATTGTTCCTCGGTCGAAAAACCGATGATGGTTGTCGTACGTCCGTGAAAATTGTTGGCGCATACGATGATTTCTGCCTTTTCATCGGGAATACCCTTTTTGGTGTAGCCCCATTTCCGCGCGGCTTTAATGGCCGTTTCGACGGCCTCGGCACCGGTGTTCATGGGAAGCACCATCTCCATTTCACACAAATCGGCCAGCTTTTTAACGAACAGGCCTAATTTGTCGTTGCGAAAGGCGCGGGAAGTTAAGGTGAGCTTCCGGGCCTGTGCTTCCATTGCCTGCAAAATTTTCGGATGGCAATGGCCCTGATTCACTGCGGAATAAGCACTCAAAAAATCCATGTATTTCTTGCCATCCACATCAAATACCCAAACGCCTTCGCCGCGTTCAATAACGACATCCAAAGGATGGTAATTATGCGCACCGTATTGATCTTCCAGTGCAATGTATTCTTTGGAATTCATGGAATCTCCCTTCATTTGTTTCGCCCATTCTGTCTGGCGTTTTGTTTCTCAAATATCACCGAAACAAAAATAATTTACAAATTTTATTTTCCTTGCTGCGAAACGAGATTTGCGTCCTGTTGATTTTGCCCGCTCAGAGCAAAAAGCCACAGGGTAATCAGGCATGAATGGTTGTACCGGCCTTGCCTTTTAATGCTTCGCCTGTTTTTTCGATGGAGGTAATAATCACCTTTTTGCCGCCGCTTTTGATGAAGTTGATGGCGGCCTGAATTTTGGGTCCCATCGATCCTTTGGGAAATTCGCCCTGCGCCAGATATTTTTCCGCATCGGCTACGGTGAGCTCGTCCAGATCGATTTGCTGCGGGGTACCAAAATGCAGGGCCACTTTTTCCACACCGGTCACGATGATTAACTCTTCCGCACCGATCTCCTTGGCCAACACGGCTGAAGCCAGATCTTTGTCGATGACCGCATCCACGCCTTCCAGCCAACCGGGATGTTTGCTGTGATCGATGTACACGGGAATACCGCCTCCGCCGGCGGCAATAACCACCACGCCCATATCTACCAGATGTTTGATAATGTCCTTTTCCACAATACTTTTAGGCTGGGGCGAAGGCACCACCCGACGGAATCCCCGGCCTTTGTCTTCTTTCATAATCCAGCCGCGTTTTTCTTCTAACTCTTTTACCTGCTCTTTCTTGAAAAAAGGTCCTACGAATTTGCTGGGATTCTGAATGGAAGGATCGTCTTTGTCCACCAAAACCTGGGTTACCAGTGTGGCAACTTTGCGCTTTACGCCCATGTCGTGCATTTTGTTTTGCAGACATTGCTCGATCATGTAGCCCATGCCGCCCTGCAAATCGGCCACAATAATGCCCAGGGGTAACGGGGGCACCAGATGGCGGCTTTCTTCCACGCGAATGAGAGCATTGCCCACCTGTGGGCCGTTGCCGTGGGTGATGACCATATTGTAACCTTCTTTTAGCAAATCGATAATGTGCGTCAAACTGCGCCGGGTGTTTTCGAATTGTTGGGGAATATTGCCTTCTTCGAATTCGCGTGTAATGGCGTTTCCGCCCAAAGCAACGACAATCGGTTTTCTTTCCATGTTCGTTTTTCTCCTTGTGAACAAATTGGGTAGAAGTAAGGAAAGGTTTTTGCCGCAGGCAAAAATGGGTCGGGCGATTGATTGCTATCAATCGCCTGCCTTCCGCGCCCGCGGCTGATCGCAATCAGCCGCGGCAACGACAGGTGGCCACCTGTACTTCTTCCCTTACCCGCAAAACAAGAAAGGGCTTACCCATAAAAAAGATAAGCCCCTTTTGCTCCAAAACAAAAAATTACATGAATTTTTTCAGCACATCCGTCAAATCGGGTTTGCCGATTTCCTGCAATTCGTACGTTACGCGGACGGCCGGTTTATTGATATTAACCAGCTTGCGCAAATCAATCGGCGTACCAATAATAACCAGATCCGCATCGGCCTTATTGATGGTCGCTTCCAGATCTTTGATCTGCTGTTCGCCGTAGCCCATGGCCGGTAACAATGTGCCGATATCCGGGTATTTCTTGAACGTCTCGGTAATGGTACCCACCGTGTAGGGACGCGGGTCAACCAGCTCGCTGGCACCGAATTTTTCGGCAGCCACCACACCGGCGCCGTAAGTCATTTCGCCGTGGGTCAAAGTTGGACCATCTTCCACAACCAGTACACGTTTGCCTTTGATTTGCTCGTAGCCTTCCACGAAAATAGGCGAAGCACCGTCAATCACCACGGCATCGGGATTGACCATCTGAATGTTTTCACGCACGGCCAGAATGCTGTCCGGATCGGCCGTATCGATTTTATTGATAATCACCACATCAGCGGCACGCAAGTTTGCTTCACCGGGATAGTAAAACAATTCGTCGCCCGGACGATGAGGATCGGCCACAGTAATGTGTAAATCGGTTTTGTAGAAAGGCAAATCGTTGTTGCCGCCGTCCCAAAGAATGATGTCGGCTTCTTTTTCCGCTTCACGCAAAATGGCTTCGTAATCCACACCGGCATAAATGATGGTACCCGAAACGATGTGCGGTTCGTATTCTTCGCGTTCTTCGATGGTGCATTTGTACTTGTCCAGATCAGACAATTCGGCAAACCGCTGTACCTTTTGTTCTACCAGATTGCCGTAAGGCATGGGGTGACGAATGGCCACGACCCTCTTACCGGCCTCTTGCAAAATTTTGGCCACCTTGCGCGTGGTTTGACTTTTTCCGCAGCCCGTACGCACGGCGCAAACCGCGATGACAGGTTTGCTGCTTTTGATTTGCGTGGCCTTGGCGCCCATCAGCACAAAATCGGCACCGGCGGCATTAACGATGGCCGAGCGGCTCATGATGTAGTCGTAAGGCACATCGCTATAAGCAAAAACCACCTTGTCCACATCGAACTTTTTAATGAGTTCGGGCAATTTGTCTTCGGGATAGATATCGATGCCGTTGGGATACAATTTACCGGCTAATTCGGCCGGATATTTACGCCCGTCGATATCGGGAATTTGCGTTGCGGTAAAAGCGACCACTTCAAATTCTTCATTGTCTCTGAAATACACATTGAAATTATGGAAATCACGACCGGCAGCGCCCATGATGAGAATACGTTTCCGTTGCATAAAACCTCCTGTTTATTATGAGTAAACGATAATTTGATTTCCGAATGTAAAATTATTCAAAATTTTGCTATCTTATTAAATTTTAACCATTTAATTCATTTATAAAATATAGTGGGATTCCCGGCCAAAAGCAATGCCGATTCTTATTTTTTTTACCGGACGCTATTTATTGATTTTTAATAAATTAAATAGAATATTTTTATATATTCAGGGGTATTAATAATTATTCACAAAATAGGCTATCCTATTGTATTTAATTGACTAATAACACATTCTTACCCCCAGAGCACGGAATGTATCCATATTCAACCGAAATGTATTTGCAACAAACTCATCCACATGAACAAAATCACATTTCAAAAGACAAAAAAGATTCCCAATCTGCTTGTGTACCAATTTTTGCTCACTTTACTTGAACTTGTCCCGATCAATGTATAATTTGGGTTTTTCTGTTCATTCAATTTATTTCTTGAACCAACACGAGGTTTAACGTATGAAAGCACTCATCACCAGTGGGGGGCGCGGCACCCGCTTACGCCCGCTGACCCACACCCAAAACAAACACCTTATTCCCATCGCCAACAAACCCATCATTCATTACGCCATCGAATATTGTGCACAGGCCGGCATCAAAGAAATCGGCATCGTATACAGCGCCGACTCCACAGCCATTCCCGACGCGCTCGGCGACGGATCACAATTTGGTGTGTCACTCACCTTTATCCCCCAGGAAGCCCCGCTGGGCTTGGCCCATGTGGTCAAAATTTCGGAAGATTTTATCGGAGACGAACCGTTTGTCTTTTACCTTGGCGACAACATGGTCGTGGGTGGCTTGCGTAAATTCATCGAAGAATTCGAACAACAGCAAAGCAACTGCCATCTTACTTTGGCCAAAGTAAAAGATCCGCAGCGTTTTGGCGTTCCCGAAATTAAAGACGGGCGCATCGTACGCATTGAAGAAAAACCCGCACATCCTAAAAGCAATTATGCCGTTGCCGGAATTTACATCTACGATCACTCCATCTTTGAAGCGGTAAACAACATTAAGCCCAGCCCGCGCGGTGAACTGGAAATTTCCGATGCCCACCAATACCTGCTGGATCATGGCTACAAAATCACCTATTCCGAAATTACCGGCTGGTGGAAAGACACCGGCAAACCTTATGATTTACTGGAAGCCAATCGCCTTATTCTGGACAACATCGAACCGCGCACTGCCGGCGAAGTGGATGACCAAAGCTTTGTCACCGGAAAAGTAGTCATCGAAGAAGGAGCCCGCATCATCAACTCTACCGTGCGGGGGCCATCGATCATCGGCAAAAACACCGTAATCGAAAACAGCTACATCGGTCCTTTTACCTCCATTTACGATGATTGTTTGATCAAAAACAGCGAGGTAGAATTTAGTATTTTGCTGAAAGAGTGTAAAATTCTCGACGTGGACATTCGCATTGAACACAGCCTTTTAGGCAACGATGTAGAGGTCGTACGCACGCAAGGGCGACCTTCCACCCATCGCTTCCTAATCGGTGACCAAAGCCGGGTTGAATTACTTTCAAAAATGTAGGAGAGGGGAAACATGTCGTTCAAAACTTTACTTCTGGAAATCGATGACGGGATGGCTGTAGTAACGATTGATCGTCCCGAAAAGTTAAATGCCCTGAACCGTACGGTTCTGCAAGAACTTTACCAGCTTTTTTCCGACCTTGAGACAGACGAAGCCATCAAAGGTGTTTTGCTCACCGGTGCCGGAGAAAAAGCCTTTGTGGCCGGTGCCGATCTAAAAGAAATTAAAGAACTAAACGGCGAGGCCGGTATTCGTTTCGCACGTTTCGGCCAAGCTTTATTCAGCCGCATCGAATCGTTTCCCAAGCCCGTAGTCGCTCTGGTAAACGGTTTTGCTCTGGGCGGCGGCTGCGAACTGGCCATGGCCTGTCATCTGCGGATAGCCAGCGAAAAAGCCAAATTCGGACAACCGGAAATTAATCTGGGGCTGATTCCCGGCTATGGCGGCACCCAAAGATTGCCCCGTTTGATCGGCAAAACACGCGCTCTGGAATTACTGCTCACCGGCGACATGATCGACGCCGATCAGGCCCTGCAATTGGGCCTGGTGAACAAAGTCGTCCCTGCCGGGCAACTGGTAGACGAAGGAAAAGCGTTCTTAAAGAAAATTATTGCTAAAGGCGCCATTGCATTGCAATCCGTTTTGCAAAGCGTTCAGCAGGGCATGGAACTGCCTATGGAACAGGCACTGGAACTGGAAGCGCTGCTTTTCGGCCGGGTTTGCGCTACCGAAGATAAGAACGAAGGAATCGACGCCTTCTTCGAAAAAAGAAAAGCAAACTTTAAAGGGCAATAGCCCCATGTTAGCCCTTAAATGCCTGGTTCTGGCACAGGACAAACAAGCAAACGAGCGTTTGGTCTCTTTGCTCAAAAGGCAGGAGACCAAACTTTACCTTGCTTCACAAACGGACGAGCTGCCCGGCCTCATCGCTTCGCGCAGCTACGATGTCTTCCTGTGGATCACACCCGATCCCACGCCCGAACAGGCAAAGGTAAAAACTTTTCTAAACGAAATTCCCTATTTGTTTTCTTGCCTTTTAACCCGGCACACTGGCAAAGAGTCGCCATTCGACTTTGTCCACACTTATGGCACACCGAATGACGAACGCGCTCTGGAAGCTTTTGTCGGGAGACTGCTAAAACTGGGCAAACGTTTAAAAACAGGCCAAGAAATCGCCTCGCTAATTCTTCACGATTTGCGCACCCCCATGCAGAACATGAGCAGTTACGTGGACATGCTCATCGATGGTACGTTTGGCGAATTGAACGAAGGGCAACTCAAAATTTTGCGCTTGGTTAATGCCCAAACCACTGTGGCCGAAGAGCTGATTCAACAATTAACCCAATATTTGCGTCTGCACAAAAAAGAATTTTCCATCGAACCCCGGCCAACCGATTTAAACGCGTTGATTACGGAAACCCTGCGTTCCGTCTGGATTTGGGCCGACCGCAAAGATATTAAACTTTTGTCTCACATCGACAGTCAGCTTCCCCGCTCTTTACTCGATCCGCTGGCAATTCGACGTGTACTGTTTAACCTTTTGCTAAACGCCATCAAGTTTAGCCCCAAAAACTCCACCATTCAATTGACCGTCAAACAGGAAAAGGGTAAAAACCGTACTTCTCAGGTTCACTTTGCCATTCGCGACCAGGGGCCGGGCATTCCGACGGAATATCTGGACAATGTTTTTGAGGCGTTCTTCCGAGTAAAATACCCTCAAGCACAAATTAAAGGTCAGGGACTGGGATTGTACATCGCCAAATTGTTTATCGAGGCGCATGGCGGGCGGATTGGGGTTTACAATAATCGCGAAGGAGGGGCAACGTTCCACTTTACCCTGCCGCTAAAAGCGGCCGGCCAATAAAATTTCGGACAGGTAGCTCTTTTCCGCAGCCAATAGCGTTTGGCGGTCAACCTCAAAATTATTGTACAGCAGCTTGTAGGCCCAATAGTTTTTAAGCACATGGCGTACGTAATCCCGGGTTTGGCTGAATTCAATATTTTCCACCCAGAAATCGGTTTGATCCGAAAAAGGCAATTTGGCCCAGCGTTTCACACGATGTGGCCCCGCATTATACGCAGCCAAAATTCGCGCTTTGTCTCCCCGGTACAGGCGATGCAACTGTTTAAGATACAATGTTCCCAGATGCACATTCACTTCCGGGTCTAACAACATCGGCACGGAAAAGCGCTTCAAACCGGCCAACCGTGCCATGTCACGTGCCGTCGGCGGAATAATTTGCATCAGGCCGTACGCATTGGCGTAGGAAACCGCCCGATGGTTGAAGGCACTTTCCTGCTTGATCAAAGCCAGCACCAATTCTTTTTCAAGTCCGTAACGCCGACAATACTTGTCCACAATCGGATCGTAATAAAAGGGGAACCGTTCTTTCAGCATGAAAAACTTTTGGCTGTAGGAGACATCTTTGTAAAATCTTCGGTTAATCCTGTCATAAGTTTTGTAGGCTAATCCGTAAAATTTAAGGCGCTTGTAGGCCTCGGCCAAAGCAATCCACTCCTGTAAATTGCTTCGGTTAATCTTTAAACGCTTCAATTCCAATACGGCGTAATTCGGCCCTAACAAATCGTCTAACAAAAAGACCTTTTCAAATTCCCGGAGATGGTTCTGAAAACCCTTTCCGTAATAGTGCAGCGGATTGTGCACCTGTCTCAGTTCTTCCACAATTTGTAATGTGGAATCGAGATATTCTTTTTCCAGCAAATAGCTTTTTAACGTGTAGTAATCGTCCCACATTTCCCGGGCCAGGTCGCGACGGACGCGTTTGGCCGTTAGGGTATCTCCCGTCCACTCACGACACAAAGCCACCCAGTATTGCGCCCGATGTTTTTGCGCATCGCTCCCCAGGCCAAAGCGTATTTTGTTGAAAACGCGTTCGGCCGCCTCATATTGACCAAGCCGGAACAAAGTGTACCCCTGCCGAAAATATCCCTCTTTGCCCAGCTCGGTGTGTGCCCACTTTTTTTGCAACTCATCGTACAAACTCAAGGCCTTTTCAAATTGTCCTCTGCTTTCGTAAAGCATGGCTACCTTCCAGATTACTTCGGGAGCCAGAGGCTTGTGAGGAAACTTCCGCGCATAGGCAAGATAGTGTTTAATGCTCGAAGATGTGTTACCCAGGGCCAAATAGCTACGTGCAATGTACAATTGACAGCGGGCTTTCAAATCGGGATCGGTAAGTGCAGGAAGCAGCTTTTTAAAACCGTAAAGCGCCGTACGGTACCGCCCCTGAGCATAGTAATTAAGCAGCAAGGTAAAACGCGCCTTCATAACATCGGACGATTGCTTATGCGTCCGAATGTACTTTTCCAGTTTAACACGCGCTTCCACCAACCGCCCCTGTGCCCGTAATACGGGATACAAATCCAAGAGATTTTTTTCGTACCATTTGGGATGTTTGCGCTCCAGCCAATCCACCAGCCGCCCGGTAGAAGCATCGCCGGGGTATCGTTTTATGATGGTTGAAAATTCTTTAAATGCCGATTGTTTTCTGCCCTGTGCGTACAAACAGCGCGCCGCCCGAATACGGTAGCTTACGTTTTGGTCTTTGTTCACCCGATGTTTGACGGCACGTCGGTAGTACGTACGGGCTTTGTCGAATTTTCCCCGGGCGTAAAGTGCTTGTGCCAGAGGGATCAAAAACGAATCGGCCAGAGCATGACGGGAATGTTTTTTTACAAATTGCTCGCTTTCGGCAATAGCCAAAGCCGAATCGCAGTGCCACAAGCATTTAAGTCCGAAAAACCGGCTGAACAATGGCAGGTAATTTTGCTTTTCCAGCCGGAAAAATAATTTCCGGGCCGCAGAATATTTTCCGATTTTCAGGGCCGCATAAGCTTGTTTGAATTGTAAGTCAGGAGAAATTTCTTTTACAGATTTCGCAGCAAATTTTTGCAGGGAATCGTAATAGGCCGTGTATTCCTTTTGGCGATACAAATTCTCCAAATGCGACAAGGCCAATTGCCCGTGAGAAAAACGCGCCCAATTGGCGTTGTACAAAACCGAAACATTTACCGCGATGAACAAAATTGCAACAATTAAAAATTTAATCTTTTTCTGCATAAAAAAGCATCCTGCTTGGAAATAAGTTCCATTTTATATGTTCGAGAGCAGAAATCCCATGTTTATCTTTCCCGCTCCGAATGGCCATTTTTACTCGTTATTCCCGAAACGGCCATTCGTTCTCTTTCTTTAAAATTTCATCCAGGTGATAATGTTCCAGCATCTTCTTTAATGATTCGTTCGATTTTGGTTGTAAATGCAAACGACGCTCATTGGCCAGTTCGCTCGCTAAAACCGCAATTAGTCCCGAGGCCTGCGCCAGATAATCGGGGCGCACTTTGTCAAAAGTGTCCCCAAAGCTGTGGTAGTAATTTACCTGATCTTTGTCCAGATGCGCTGTGAGGGTAATTACAGGAATGCCCCGCAACATGAAGGGCATGTGGTCGCTGTTGGTCCAGGGAGAATTCACAATGCCCCGCTCCAGATTAAAGCCCCCCAGCAAAGGCAACAACCGTTCGAAAAAAGGCAAAAACTCCGTAAAACCCATGACATTAAATCCCGTCGGTCGGCCGGTCATATCCATATTCAGCATGGCGATTATCGGCTCGGCGTGGTGCATTTCTACGTACTTCTTGGAACCCCACAACCCCAATTCTTCTCCGTTAAACCAAACAAATTCCAGCGTGTAGTAATTGTGGGGATGGTACTTTTGGATCAAACGCGCCACTTCGAACAAGATGGCCGTACCCAATCCGTTGTCAATGCTACCCTGTCCCAGATCCCAGCTATCGAAATGGGCGCCCAGCACAATTTTATCCGGCACGGTACCGGGAATCGTAAGCACCACATTTGCGGTTTTAACCCTGGTGCAGTACGAACGTACTGCCATTTGCAAAAGAACCTTCTGTCCCGTTTCCAAAAGGCGTTTGAGCCACAAACCCTCTTCACGGGTCAGGCTAAAGGCAGGGATTGGCGCCGGAATCCCCTGAAAGCTGGAGGTCCCGGCCAAACACAGTCCACCGATTTTTTTATTAACGAACAATACGGCGCGTGCGCCGTTTTCTGCCGCAAAGCGAATCACCTGAGCCCGAAACGGCCTTGGCCCCGATTTGGGCTTTTCAAATCCCACAAGAACAATTTTTCCTTTTACATCCAGCGAGTCCAGAATTCGTTTTTGACCGCTAAGGCCGTAAATCAACGGTGCTTCAAAGGCCGGAGTTTTGTCCACATAACCCAAAGCTACGGCGCGTAACGTCCGCATGGTTGGCTGCACCATGCGTACCACGTCTGCCCCGCGTTTCCAGCCGGGCATTTCAAAATATTCCAGGCGGGCATTCAAGCGGGCCGTTTGCAGATGCTGCAGTAAAATGTGTTGCGCCTTTTCATTTTGTTCGGTACCGGTTAAGCGCCCTCCGGCTTCGTCACAAATTTGCCGCAACACCGTGTACGCACCATTATCCGTAAAGGCAGAGCCGATCATGGAATTCCAATAATCCGGCACATGACTTTGTGCCGTTAAAAGCCCCACAACACTCAAAAGCGTAAATAGCCAAACGTGCAATTTCATTTTATGCCTCATTGCTTTCTATCCACACCGAACTTTTTTGCCAGTCTTTTGCCTTTTCCTGAAAGGTTTTTAACAAATCACGCCCATCCAACGTTGTGAACAAATGAATCGCATGACGCAGCACCGTAATCGTCAACGTGCCGTGCAATTTGATGATGATTTCATATCTGGTAAAATCATCGACAAACCCACGAATGACATCACCTTCATACGAGGTTAAAATCACCGGTGTCCGCTCCACCATCAACGGATAAAGCGTCTTGTTTTTTACGTGACGCCTTTGGTCGGGCTTTTTAATGGGCTTCAAATGCTCCTGTTTAATGGCATCATTTACTTCAATCAAAGGGGCAATTTGTGTTTCCCATTCTAACGGATAAAAAAACTTAATGTTCAATTTGGGAACGCGTACGATCTCATTTTGCTCGTTGTAAATATCCACATCAAATTTCATGTTTTTCTTTACCCGGCCGGTAAGTTTTCGATTGCCGGAAAGCTGGAATGTCAGAGGCGTTTTGCGGAGAAAATTTTCCTGGAACAAATCACGAAGGTACGACTCCTTCAGATAATCGCTGAAGCCACGTAAATAGCCCATCATTTTCTCCTAACTTTGCGATATGCCATTCTGAAAGAAATTAAGAAATATTAGGAGAGAATAAAAATGGAAATTGTTTCAGGAAGGTTGCTCGTCGGTCTTTTTTTCGCCTTCGATCACTTTTTCCAGACATTGGTTTACAATCAGGTTCCAGGTAAGCGGCAAGGGATCATCGGGATGAATAAAAATCACTTTGGAAAGTTGCGCGGCAAAATTTCGGTTTAGCACAATTTGATCGTGTATTTTTTTATCGTCAAGGGCTAAAAAGAAAAGGGGTGTTTCATAACGACTTTCATATTTTTTGAGCAGACGCTCGGTTTCGGCATCCATAGCCGTAATGAACAAAAGAGAAAAAGGAAGGTGCGGAATAATCGGATCGGAAATACCGTATTTTTCATCCTTTAGAGTATCGATCAGGTACACCAGCATACGCACATCATCTGCCAGCAACAGATCGATGTATTTCAAATGCGGAGGAAAAAGCGTCTCCGAAATTTTCAGATTCGGCCAATAATCAAGAAGCAATGACCAATCACGAATTATGATTGCTGTTTCCAGAATGTCTGCTTTCAATGGGATTCCTCCAACCTTGCTTTAATCGTTTTCAACGCTTCAAAATCTTGAAACCTGTGAGAAAATATCGGCCCGGGGGGAACATCCGTCTCGGTTTTTCGGTATTTATCCCGATCCACATCTTCCTCTTTTCTGGAAAAAAGTTTTTGCATAATGCGTTTAAAGGCCGGTGTGTTTTCCCTTTCTTCGATCTGCGCTTTAATTTTTACGTAAAGAGGTTCGGGCAGAATGTATTTCTTTTCCAGCCAAATTTTCATCTTTCGCAGCAAAAAGTTTACATCGCCTTCGTAGGTCACAATAAAATCGGAAATACTTTTTCCTTTGCGCATGGCACGTAAAATTTGCCGTTCGGAAGGTCCGAATTCTTCGTAATTCAAATCGGGATGGGGGTAAAACAATGTTTTGGCATCGCCAAAAGCATTGACCAATTCCCGACGTTCGTGCAAATATTCGCTACATTCTTCAAAAATCTGTTCGTTAGAAAGCATGATGGTTCGGCGTGAGACATACGTATCGGGTTTAAAATAGGCAAAGCCACCATCCCACGAACTCATAATCAGCACCGAGGTAAGCGGATCCATCTGGCGGTACTGAGCGTGCACAATTTGTCCGTTTTTAAATTCGATGTGTCCTTTGCGCTCCCCCCACTGCAAGTGCAAAAGGCCGCTGCTGGTCGCCTTGGTAAAAACCCTGAACAGATCGATTCCGTGCAAATAATCCAGTGCACCCTGAAAAACATATTCTTCGTTTTCCATTTCGGGCCGCAGAATTTCTTCGTACGATTTCAGAATGTATTCCAATTCCAGACGATGAATAGGCCACACCAATAATTCGTTAACGCGGAGCTGCCACAATAGTTGGCGATCTTCCTTGTTGGGCTGGGGCGTGGAACAAATAAGAGGCAATTGAATTTCCGCCTCATTTAGTTTGACCAACTGCTCCTGAACCCAGGGCATGTCCTTTCCAATTACCCAGACAACTTGCCACGTTTCAAATTCCTTCTGCTGCACAAATTGTTGGGCATCGGCAAACCAATACAGATGAATGGGCAAACGATTATACTGGGTAATAAGTTGATCGTACCAACTCTTTTCCCGGGCAACAATGGCAACGGCGATCATTGTTCATCCTTTTCTTGGGCAGATTTTTTAACTTCGATCGGTTCGACCGGCCGAATGGCTAAAATGGTTTCCAGCATTTCCTGCGCACTGTTGGCTTTAAATTGCACCCAGGGCAGGCGAGCGGAAAGCACAAACTTTTGTTGAATGGCTTCCAGCGTTTGCCCTTCTTCCAGATAGGTAACCGCACACACGGCCGGAGGCACATACTGGGCAAGCACCTGATTCATCAGATAGCTGTAATATTCCGTCTGCTCTGCTTTGGCAGCATTGATCAAAAAAACGAATCCGTCGATCCGTTCCGAAATGGCCGAAAGCAAACGCAATAACTGGTGATTTGCCGGAAGTCCGATTAAAATGATTTTCAATTCGTCCGAAATTAAAAGCCGTAACAAAAACATATTGTTCTCGAACAGCACCTTTTCCGGTACTCCCGCCAGAGAGTTCAGAAAGTGGCGCAGCAATTCGATGTCTTCTCCCACCACCACAATTTTAGCCTGCTGATCGGCACTCAACCGCAGGTGCTCTTTTAGCGCCTCGATTTTTGGCGCTTCGCCGGACATTTCGCTGACCATCTTCTGATCCAGGTTCACCCCGTCCACAAATTCTTCATTGGCCTGAATAATAGACTCGATGGGGGCATTCACCCGAAGCATACCAAATTGTTTGAGTTTTTTGAGCAATCTTAATGTTTGGTGGTTGGAATAAAACGGATTTTCCAAAATTTCACCCAGTTCTCTGGGCATGGAAAGGAATTCCAGAAATTCGGGATTGATTTCCACATCGTACAAAGGCAGGTCGCCTAAATTAATGGCCTGCAATACACTTGCTTCCGATTTAAAATCGCGCAGGGTCGTTCCCAATTCGGCTTTTAAATCCTGAGCTAAAATCAACAACCCGGTAATCGTTACAGCAATGGTACGCCGGTCTCCGGCAAATTCCCCCTGACGAAATACAAACGTACCCTCTTCCCAAAGAGTAATGTGTAAAAATGCTTCCAGCCCGGAATAGTTCAGCACCTGAGCATCGGTAATTTGCCCCTGTTCAAAAAACAAGTAACCGATGTTTCGTTTGGTCACAATTTTCAGAACACCCGTTTGCTGACCGGCGGCAATGCCCCACAAGAGTTTCAGAAAATCGACCTGTTGCAGCTCGCCCTGAATATCGGCCGAATTCTCGGCAGGATGCTGCTTTTGCAGTTGCATCCACCACTTGAGGTTTCGGTACACCTCTTCCAGGGTAAATTGTTTGTCGTACACCCGCAATGCGCCCAATTCGTAAAAAACATTGCGTCGGTTAGCATCGGGCGGAACATTAAAAACCACGGCTGATTTACGCGGAATGGTGCGAAAAAGCTGAATAATTGCCTCGCGCTCTTCCGCAACCAGGGTGGAATAATCCATCAAAATAAATGGATTTTCCGTATTTTGCACCAATTCCGAAAACGAAGCAACATTTTCCGCTTCGCGGGCGGGAATGTTTTCTTCCTTGAAGGAACTAAGGAAATACTCTTTTTGATGGGAATTTCGGTCTAAGATTAAAATGGTGGCTTCAGACATCTTCCCCGCCTTTATTAAACACGTTTCTTTACAATTTATCGGTCAGGAGGATATTTGTCAAGCTTAAATTTATTATTTTTAAGATACTTACCCAAAACATGGTACAAAACAATACCGTAAGCAACCGAAACATTCAACGATTGCTTAATGCCAAGCATGGGAATTTCCACCGCCAAATCGGCCATTTGCACGATTTCTTCGCTTACGCCATCTACCTCGTTGCCCATCACCAGACACAACGGATAGGAATAATCCGCTTCAAAATAATTAACGCTGGCACTGGTGTGTTCGACCACCACAATTTGCACCCCTCGTTTTTTGAGCGCGTGAACAACCTCGGCCGTATTTTGGCTGTAACTCCACGGAACGCTGTCGGTTGCGCCCAAAGCCGTCTTTTCGATTTCCAGCCGCGGTGGCTGGGCCGTAAACCCGGTGAGGAACAAATGTGCGATGCGGGCTCCGTCACTGCTGCGGAAAAAACTGCCCACGTTGTGCATGCTGCGGATATTCTCGGCCACGGCATAAATGGGCAAACGTTCCATCTTTTGCAACGTTTCCAGATTGGGCTGTCGGGAGAAAATTTCATCGAAACTAAGTTTGCGAATCGAAGAACGTTCCATGAAGCGTTTACCTGCGTTTAAGTTTGACCACGGTTTCGATGTGATACGTTTGCGGGAACATATCCACCGGTTGTACCTTTTCGACCCGGTAACGTTCATTTAAAATTTTAAGATCACGCGCCAGAGTAGTAGGATTACAGGAAACATACACCATGTGTTCAGGAGCCAGATAATTAATCAGACGCAGAACTTTTTCGTGCATGCCGCTCCGCGGAGGATCGGTAACAATCGCCTGTGGCAAGGGTTCGGTGTGGGGCAGGGTTTTCAGCAAATCGCCCTGCACAAAGCGCACATTTTTTACGTTATGCTCTACCGCATTTTTGCGGGCATCGGCCACGGCACTTTCCACCACTTCAAATCCGATTACTTCTTTGGCTTTCTGCGCAAGAAACAAAGTAATGGTGCCCGTTCCGGCGTACAAATCCCACACAACAGAATGCGGGCTGATTTCTGCAAAATCCATAGCCACCTGGTACAAGCGTTCCGCCTGGCGGGTGTTGGTTTGAAAAAAAGAATTGGCCGAAATATTAAAAATAAAATCTCCGATTTTGTCCTGAATATAATCTCTTCCTGCCAATAAAATTTCCTTTTCGCCCACTGCAATTTGTGCCAGACGGGTATTAATGTTATTCACCACGCTCACCACTTGCGGAAATTTTTGCATCAACTCCCGGGCCAGAGGCATCAAGGTTTCCGGCTCTTCATAAGCCGTAACGATGTTCACCATAATTTCCCCGTTAAAAGCACTTTGCCGAATAATCAAAAAGCGCAAAAAGCCTTCGTGGCTGCGTATTCCGTACGGCGCCAGATGATGCGCCTGCACCCATTCCGAAATAAAGCGCAAAATTTTGTTTGCTTCATCCGACTGCAAGCGGCATTCTTCCACGTGCAGAATTTTGTCGAACGTACCGGGGACGTGCAGACCCAGTGCAAAATCTTTCCGCAGCCCTTCTTTGCCCAACTCTTCGGGAAGCAACCAGCGACGATCGGAAAAGGAAAACTCCATTTTGTTGCGGTAGGCAAAAAATTTAGGAGAAGGAAGCACATCATTGACAGCAATTTCGTCCAGGGCACCAATGCGTTCCAGAGCATCCTGCACAATTTTCTTTTTAAAGGCCAATTGGTTCTGGTAAGTCATGTTTTGCCACGTGCAGCCGCCGCACCAGCCAAAATAGGGACACGGTGCGGGAATGCGGAAAGGAGATTCCTGCAAAATTTCCAGAATGTAGGCTTCGGCAAAATCTTTTTTCCGCTTTGCGATGCGCACCCGCACTTTATCGCCCGGCAAAGCCCCTTTTACAAAAATCACATAGTTCTCAAGCCGGGCTACTCCTTTCCCGCCAAAGGCCAAATCTTCAATGGTTAGTTCATATTCTCCACCCCGTTTTACCGGATATTTCTTCTCGCTCACTGCATCTCCCGTATCACTTTTTTTACGGCGCTTCCGATAGAGTTGTCGCCAAACAGCGCCACTTCGTTTAAAGCCGCTTCATTTAAAATGTTAGCAAATTTACGAATTTTACGGAATGTTTCATAACTTAACCCGTCACGGGCCAAAGCGTAAATCGATTTGTTGGTTAGCAAGGGATCGATATCTGCAGGAATGAGTCCCTGCTGAACCGCCCGTTCGAATTCCACCGTACCGTGAATCGGGGAAAACGAAGCCAGGCGCACCAGTACCCCTAAATTGTTGACAAAAACAATGCTGGCAATAATTTCTTCCAGACTTTGGCCGGGCAACCCCATAATCACGTAAGCTTCCAGCTGCTTGGCCTTGTAACCGGCCCGTTTCAAATTTTCCACGGCCTCGATCATGGCCTGATTGCTCACTTTGGAATACATGTCGGGCCAGCGCGATTCGTTGGATGTTTCGTAGCTCAAACGAATGGTTTTGAAATTCGACCGGAACATTAGCTCGGCCAATTCCCGATCGATAAAACGAATAAACAAACCGTTGGGCGTATGCAGACGCAAAGGCAAGCGCGAATCGATCAGTTTTTGCAAGATCACCTGAATGTGACGTTCTTTGTTGATGAAAAGCGCATCGTCGTAAAAAGCAAAATCACGCACGCGGAAACGCCGATAATGTTCTGTTATCTCATCCACCACATTTTGCGGACGTCGCTGGGTAAATTTCATGGAAATCTTTTTTTGGGCACAAAACGAACAATTGTAAGGACAGCCGCGCGCGGTCATAACGATCAAATAATCCGGATGATTGAGCAAATCGAAAGCAGGCGGCGGAAAATCGTCGAGCCTTTGGGGCAGGTGTTCCCGATCGATGGGCAGAGAAAACAGTTCCGAAAGTAATTCTAACGCTTTAATTTCTCCCGGGCCCGTAATGATGTAATCGGGCCGGATTATTTTTTTCGCATGTTCGGGCAATAACGTGGCGTAAATTCCGCCCAAAATAACGGGCGCATGGGGCAGATATTTCCGTACCAATTCCACAACCCGTTTTACGCCCAAATACCAGTAGGTCATAATGGAGGTTACCAGAACCGCATCGGCGTCTTTGTTTTCGAGTAATTTGCGCACAAACAATTCTTCGGAAATTCCATAGCGGGCATAACGCCGCGGGACATGCTGCAAAATTGCGGGTTTGGGCACAATGGTGCGCTTAAAAGGGCCGATCCCGTACTTTTTAATTTTGGGAATCGGTGGCTCGGCATACTTATCTAAACAATCAATAAACGAAATATCAAACCCTTGAGCACGCAAAAAAGAGGCCACGTAAAGCAGCCCTAAGGGCTTTCCCCACAAATCATAGGCGGTAAAATCATAAATCCAGGGATTGATGAGTAATAATTTCCGGGACATGGCGGCCAACAACTTACACCGGTCAATTCGTTAAGCTACATAGCCTCAAACTAACTGCTCTTCGACTTCGTCATCGGGCACTTTGGAAGTTTTCGGTTTACGACCGCGTTTCTTGGCGCCTTTTTGTTTTTCCTGCTCGGTCAAACGTTCTTCGTGCGTCTCGTAAGTTTGGCCGTCTAATTGGTAGCGGTTAGCCAATTCGACCCAGGCATCCAGTTCGGCTTTTACAAAGCGAATGGTGCCTTTTTCGGAATCGAAGTAGGAAGGAATTTCATCGTTAAACGCCTTGCGTGTCAAATCGAAGGGACGGTCAAAGCCCAAATAGCGGGCGGCCGTTGCCGCATTCCACATGTTTTGTTCATCATCGGCATAACCGGGTAAATGGAAGTTCCATTCAGAACGCAAATGTTCGCGCAACCATTCCGGATCGTTTTTGTAAATTTTGTCCAGTTTCTGACGAAAGCCTTTACCCTTTTTGTAAGCCACCAGAGCCTTGCCAAATAAAGCATAGGGAGAATCAGGGAATTCTTTACCCAATTCATCGTACACCTGCTCGGCCTTTTCCAGATCGCCCATCCGCATGTAAGCCAGCCCCAATTGATGCATGGCCGCCGGGGAGTGCTCGTTGCGGGCGGAAATTTCCAGATGCTTGATCGCCTCTTCGAACTTCCCCAATTTCATCAACGACTTGGCCATGTTTTTGTTGGCAACCGGATCGTCCGGTTTAATGGCCAGCGCTTTGCGCAAATCGTCCACCGCATTGCTGTACAAATCGCCATTCATTTTATTGATGCCGCGATTCAGATGCACGTAAAATTTGATATCATCGGGCAACGGTTCAAACTCGAAATCGTTGTAATAAAAATCCAGACTGCGCGTAGAAATCAAACGGCTCCGTCCATGGGAACGACGCCCCATGTTGAATTCTTTTAAAATTTTCGAAAAATAGATGCCTAATTTCCGCTTTACTTCCGGCTCGTTAACCAGAATAATATTCGCGCCGTTATTGTTGGCTAACGGTTGAGCTTCCTCATTATTATTTTCCGAATCTTCCTGGTTCAAATGTTCATGAATCCGGTCTTTGGCCGTATGAAAAACGTGGTTCAAAAATTCATTCACCATGTTGATGGGAGAGCTTAAACGCATATCCACATGGTTGCGTTCGTAACCTGCCTCGCAACAGAACGAATAATTAAACGTTACGCGGTTATCACTAAATGACCATTTCTTTAAATAGGCCGATAATAAATGAAGATTAAAAAATTCCATAGCGTCTCCTTGCTAAACATCAGCTACTGTCTTCCCCGTTGTAAAATGTATTAAACTCGCTTTTTAGCAAACGCCATTAACATAGCGTTAATTGGCATGCTAAAATGATGCTATTCTTTTTTCTTTTTAAAAACTAAAAGAAAACGAATCTGTAGGAATATGTTTTCAAGAATATCTGTAAAATCAGACTTTCAGATTCAGGACTTTGAATTTAGTAATTCCTTTAGTATTTGTCAACTGCCGCAACAGCCCAAGATACCTTACTTAACGAATATTTTACCCGATTGTTCCGACTTTTTTCCGATTATCGACCGTTCACGGGCAGCATAATGAAAAGAAAGCGTTTTTGGTAAAAATTTGCCACTTCCCTGCATTTTGTGCATTTTTTGTAATAAAAAACCGGCTGAGGGTTGATTTACCGGGTTAAAAAAACTGATTTCGGATTTGATTTGGCTAAAAAGCGCCGTTGAATTTTCTTACAAAAATGCAACTACCCTCCCCCTGCAAAATGCCCTGACTAACGAATTATTTTAACCTATTTTTAACCCATCGTTATTGAATCAGAAATCAATTTAGATATTATTACTTATTTTTTCGGGAGTTAAGATGCTCTACTGAAATATGCGGCATGGAAGATTCACTTATTTTTCATGGGTAGAAAAACTACGGCCATCCCCGTCTGCCAATTACCAGGGACCGTCACCACTCGCAAACCGGAGCACAACTTTCATTCGTGCGTTTTTCCGGCCGGATTACACCGTAATCAAAAAATCGCTTAGTTTTTTAAATGCCCTAACCTGAATACGCGATTGTAAATCGGGCTTTTGGCGCGAAGCCGGCACCACGGCCTGTTTAAATCCTAACTTGTCTGCTTCTTTAATGCGCTCTACCACCTGTGGTACAGGACGCAATTCGGCATTAAGCCCTACTTCGCCAATGTACACCGCATCCCGTGGCAACGGATTTTCTTCCAGAGATGAAACCAAAGCCAGACAAATTCCCAGATCGGCCGCCGGATCGTTTACCCGAATTCCCCCGGCTGTTTTGATAAACACATCGTAAAAGCTGAACGGTTTGCCGATTTTTTTCTCGAGAACCGCTAAAAGCAAATTCATGCGGCGATGATCAATGCCACTGGCTGTGCGCTGCGGCACCCCAAACTGGGTTTTACTGACCAGAGCCTGAATTTCGATGAGTACCGGACGATTGCCTTCCATAATAGCCACCACGGCCGTTCCCATGCGATCTTCCACATCCAGATTCAAAAATAATTCCGAGGGGTTGGCCACGGGAATCAGGCCGGAAGATTCCATGCGAAACAGGGCAATTTCGTTAACCGGGCCGTAGCGGTTTTTGACGCTGCGTAAAATGCGAAAATCCGCTTTGGCATCGCCTTCAAAATAGAGAACGGTGTCCACCAAATGTTCCAGCACTTTGGGGCCGGCCAGTCCGCCTTCTTTGGTCACATGGCCAATAATAAACAAAGAGATATTGCGTTCCTTGGCCATTTGCACCAGGCGCGCCGTACAGTAACGCAACTGACTGATATTTCCGGGAAGACCATCGATTTCTTCACTCATAATAGTTTGGATGGAATCGATAACCACCACGTCCGGGCGGTGCTTTTCCAACAACTGTTCGATGTGCTCCAGTGAGGTCACGTTCTGATAGTACAGCTCCCTTTCCGTGATGTGCAAACGTTGTGCGCGGTTTTTAATTTGGTGCAGCGATTCTTCCCCGGATATGAATACTTTTTTACCCTTCGTGCGAAAAGAATCGAGCATTTGCAAGAGCAATGTGGACTTACCAATTCCCGGATCGCCTCCGATTAGCGTAACCGAACCCACGACGTTTCCACCGCCCAAAACGTGATCCAGCTCGCTAATTCCGGTAGAAATGCGGGTTTCTTCGGGCACCTCGGCACTTAAAAGCGGGACCAGTTCGCTTGGAGTTTCGCGGACGGAACGTTTGTTTTTCAGCGCGACTTCCACCTGTTCTTCAAAGCTGTTCCAGGCGCCGCATTGCGGACATTTACCCAGCCACTTCTCCGAACGGTAACCGCACTCGGCACACAAAAAATAGACGTGCTGCTTTTTGGCCATAAATTTCCTCGCATTTTTAATCCAATTTAGCCGATTGACAAATTGAGAGCAAGAAAAGCAAAAACCCCGTAAAAAGAGGTGTATTTACTTGCTTTGTTTGCCCCGGATCGTTTAATTTGAAACCAGTTCTTCCGGTTTACGTCTGTAAACGAGAGCGACTTTGAAATCAATCCAACAAGAAAGGGCAACTTATGGCCGACGTAATTGACTACAAAATTTACGGTGACGACATGCAAATCGTGGAAGTTGAGCTGGATCCCGGCGAAGGCGTACGCGCTGAGGCGGGTGCTATGTTGTACATGGAAGACGGCATCGAAATGCAAACATCCACCGGCGGTGGCATTTTTAAAGGTTTTAAACGCATGATCACCGGCGAAAGTTTTTTTATTACCACCTTTCTTTATCACGGCAACGGAAAAGGACACGTAAGTTTTGCCGCCCCTTACCCGGGTAAAATTATCCCTATCGATTTAACCGATTTCGGCGGAAGCATTTTGTGTCAGAAAGATGCTTTTTTGTGTGCAGCCGCCGGCATCGAAATCGAAGTTGCCTTCACCAAACGCCTGGGCGCCGGAATGTTCGGTGGCGAGGGTTTTATTCTGCAAAAATTAACCGGTGACGGCATGGCATTTATTCATGCCGGTGGCACCATTCTGGAACGCGACCTGGCCCCCGGCGAACGTTTGCGCGTGGATACGGGATGCCTGGTGGCCATCGCTCCCACTGTCGATTACGACATTCAATTTGTCGGTGGTTTTAAGAACGCCTTGTTCGGCGGCGAAGGAATGTTCCTGGCCGTATTGCGCGGGCCGGGCAAGGTGTATTTGCAGAGTTTACCGTTTTCGCGCATGGCCGATCGTATTTACGCGGCAGCGCGCTTTCAGCAAAAAGGCGAACAAAAAGGCATTGGCGGGCTGGGCATTTTAGGCAATTTAATCAGCGGAGATTAAAATTTCATTTCGGGATGGCATCGCCCGGGCGGTGCCATCTATTCATACCGCAAAGCATCTACCGGGCTTACCTGCGCCGCCTTTCGGGCCGGAAAATATCCGGCGAGCAAACCGATCAGGGTAAGAAGAGAAAGGGCAATGGCCAAAACATCCGAAGAAAAAATAGGACGGGCTAAAAACTGCATCGTTTGATTTTCGGCCGGCAGCAGCCACATTAGTTTAATGATACTCAGCGAAATAAGGAGCCCCAGCAATCCCCCGCTAAAAGAAATAACCAACGATTCAAAGACAAATTGAAAAACAATGTCCCGACGTTTTGCCCCGATGGCCCGTTTAATCCCGATTTCACGCGTGCGTTCCTTGGCCACTACGAACATGATATTAGCCACACCAACCCCGGCAATAATTAAAGTCATGGCGCCCGTTAAGGCCAAAAAGATGTTAATGCCCAGGAAAATCTTATTCATCATCTTTTCGCCTTCTTCCGTATCCCAGATGAACAAGGCATTTTGATCATCCGGGGCAAAACGATATTTGCGTGCCAGCGCCGCACGAATTTGGTCGACCGTCTGCTTGCTTTGCGCACCGGGCACCGCCTTAACCATAATTTGATTGACCGATACCGTGCCGTACATGCTTTGAAACGTACTAAACGGAATAATGGCCCTTCGGTCATCCGGGCCGTTGTTCATGGATGTCTGGAGTTTTTTGGGCATAATGCCAATTACCGTAAACGGTGTGCCCTCAATGTGCAGGCGCTTCCCCACGGGATTGACTTTCCCAAACAATTCTCTGGCAATAACTTCCCCCAAAAAGACGACGCGCCGACGTTCGATCAAATCTTTCTCGTTAATAAAGCGCCCTCCGGGGGCCGGAAACATGCGTCGCAAATACTCGAACGGTGGATACACGCCTTCCATGTACGTGCTGGAAATTTTTTTGCCCGCGCGCAGGTGCACATGCCGCCCCAAATCGGGAATGACGATAGCCGCCTGCGGAACGCTCTCACGAATTACGGCGCAGTCTTCTTTTTGCAGGCGAACAATTCGACCGGCAGGCATACCATGCCACTTTTTGGAAGTTTGTCCTCCGTAAATCCGGATGATGCGATCTCCGGCATTGATCAATCCCAATCGCATGCGGTAGGCCAGCCCTTTGCCAAAAGCCATCAAAAGCACCACGGCGATAATGCCCCAACCAATGGCCGCCGTGGTTAAAACAGCCCGGGTTTTCTGCGTTCGAATGTCTTCAAAAAATTCTTTTAGCAAAATAAAAACGTACATGTTTGTCTCCGTTTACCTAAAAGCGCAGGCAATCGACTACGTTTAATCGGGCGGCCTTCCGCGCCGGAAAGTAACCGGCCAAAAAACCGATTAAAAACAAAAGCATTGCCGAAACCGCCGCCACCCACACATTCAAATAAGGCGTGCCCGCCACTTCTTTAAAGCTTTGCAAAGGAAGCGCCGCAAAAAATTTGATAATTCCCAGCGCTAATCCGAAACCCACCAGGGCGCCCAATCCGATAATAATAAACGCTTCTAACACAAACTGGAACAGAATGTGGCCCTGCCGGGCCCCCACAGCCCGACGAATGCCAATTTCGCGGGTTCGTTCTTGCACGACCACGTACATGATGTTGGCCAGCCCAATTCCACCGACCAGCAGAGTAATCGCTCCGATAATTCCCAGAAAAATAGAAAAACCCAATGAAAAGTAAAAAATGAATTTGTCCATTTCGGTTGTATCCCAGATGGCCAAAGTTTCCGTGTCGTTGGGGTCAAAGGTGAATTTTTGCCCCAGCACCCGGTAAATTTGTTTTTTTACCAGGGTCGCCTGTCTGGGATCTTTAACCTGATAGACAAAATTACTGATGTATTTGTCGCCGTAAATAGACTGGTAGGTTGTGCTGGGAATAAAGGCCCGATCCGTATCCCGTTGATTGTAACTGGAATTTTGAATCTTCTTTTTTAGCACCCCAATTACCAAAAAGGGGATGCCATTCACGTACACATATTTTCCCACCGCCGAAGCATGTGCACCAAACAAAAAATCGCGTAAATTATTGCCTAAAAAAATGACCCGCCGCCGTTGTTTTACATCCAGCGCATTGAGCCAGCGGCCTCCCGGTTCCCACCAAATATTTCGCATGGGGCCGTATTCGGGAATAACGCCGGTAATGTTTGGCCGATTGATGCGATCTTTCACCCGAACCACACCATTCCAATGGCTAAATTCCGGACTGATGGCCTTAATACCGTGTACCCTCTGGCGAATCAATCTGATGTCCTGCGGAGTGAGCAAAATTCGTCGTCCAATGCCGTAGCCCTTGTACGGCATGGACGTTCTTCCCGGCCATACGATGGCAATACTCTCTCCCAGCCCATGCATGCTTATTTTCATCTGGCGCTTGGTACCGGCCCCGAAGGCCAGCAAAAGAATGACCGTCATCGTTCCCCAGACAATCCCGAACAATGTCATTGCCGTACGTGATTTGTATTGGCGCAAATAAAAGAAGATTTCTCGCAGGCTTTCCGTAAAGGTACGCATCATAAGTCGGAGCCTTTTCAATGAATTTTACGATGTTATTTATTCAATCGCTTTAATCTGTTTTTCCAGTACTTCGTCACCCTCTTTCAATCCATCCAGTACTTCCACGTAAATGGCATCGCTCATTCCGGTTTTGATGTACTTTTCTTTTGAACCTTTTTCGCCCACGGGAATTTGCACGAATGCCGAATCGTGGCGAAAGGTGACCACCCGTTCGGGCAGAGCCAGCACGCTGTCTTTACGTGCAATGATGATATTGGCGTTGGCCGAATAGCCTGCGCGCAATATGGCTCCGCCCCGGTCATCAATGCGAATTTCGATGGGGAAAACCGTTGTGTTGTCCTGCTTTTTGGCCTTGAGAGAAATGAGGGTTACATGACCTTTAATCGTTTTACCCGGCAAAGCACCGATTTGCAACTGACAGGGCAAGCCTTCTTTGATTTTTCCCACGTCAATTTCATCCACTGTTCCTTTAAAGATGAGGTGTTCCATGTTGGCCATGCGCATAAGCGAGGTACCCGGCTGGTAAGAGGTTAAAGGCACCACCGGATCACCCACATTCACATTTTTTTCCAGAATGTAGCCGGTAAGAGGTGCCTTGACAATGGTTTCGATTTCGGTTCCGGCAATTTGGGTTTTTCCTTTTTCCAGCAATTCCAGCCGTTCTTTTTTCATCTGGTATTTCAGAAGCGCTTCGCCGTAGTGCTGTTTGATTCTCTCAAAATCCTGATCAGACACCAGGCCTTTCCTTTGCAGTTCCTGCGAACGTTTTAACTCGCTGGCCAAGGTTTCTCGTTCAATCTGGGCCATTTCCACATCGCGTTTGGCCTGGGCCAACTCCAGTGGTGTGGGATTGGGCTTTACCTCTAACAACGGTTGCCCGGCATGCACAAAATCGCCCACTTCCACAAACAATTTTCCCACGACACCGGATATCTTCGATTTTACTTCGATTTCATTCAAAGGCTCAATTGCACCGACGGCAAGGGCCTTTTCTACCAGTGTTTTTCGTGTAACCTTTACTGTGTGGCGCGTTGCGGTTTGTTTTTCCGAGGGGCTAAAAACGAGCTTCCACCCGATAAAGGCAAGTAGAAGTATGAAAAATACCAACAAAATACGTTTTTTGGTTTTCTTTTTCATTATTCTGCACTCCTGCTCAAATTTGGGAAACGACATGCGTCATTAATTCGATATACGGGAAGAGATCAATGAAAGTTGCGGGATTAGATTAAAGGAGGAAAAACAAAACAGGGCCGTTTAGGGAAGGAGAAGCGGTAAATGGCCCGTTGGAACGGGAATTACCGCTTAAGGCCCGTTTATTTTTGCGCCCTTTCGGGCTGAACAGTTTCTATTGCTCGGGTACGTTCACTTTGCTTCGTACCACAAAAGCCGCCTTATACCCCATGCTTTTAGCCAAACTGCGCAAGAGGTCGGCATCATTGCGATCGGTAAAATCACCGACGCGCAATTTGTAAAAAGGCGCTTCAAAAATCAGATAAACTTTATAACCCTTGGGTTCAAAATCTTGCTTGGCTTTGGTTTCGGCCATAGTGGCCGCTTCGATGCTGCGTCCGGCAAAAATTTGCACCCGAAAGCCGTCGGTTTGCCGATAGCTAAGCAAAGAATCGGGCAGAGTATTTTGTTCGCTCTTATTGGTTTGTTTAACCGGAGTGGAGGTAACGGTGGGTTGCACACGCTTTTCAATAACGATGTCGTCATCTTCCAAACTCAGGGGATCGAATGATTCATCGTATTTGGTGGATTGAAGCAAAGTCTCTTCGCTTTTTTGGGGTGCTGTTGTGGTTTTTCTGGACGTGGCACAGCCCATAAAAAACGCAAAAATTAAAAATACAACAAAAAATCGCATAAAGCCTCTCACACTTTTTCCAGAGTTTCTTTTAACAGCCAGCCGGTTTTCCCGTCGGCCAGCTTGATTTCCAACCAATTAAGGTTGCGACGCAAAATTTGCACTTTGGTACCCTCGTGCAAAACAAAAATTTCCGTAGCTTCTTTGCGTGGTTCGGAGTACACTGTAACCGATGGTTTCATGATCACGCCGTATTCGGTGTGTTCGGTTTTTTGTATTTTATTAAAAAGCATAATGCCAAACAACAAAAAAGCAAACAACGTAATCACAATAAATGCTTTGCCTTTTTCTTTGCGCTTTTGTTTTTTCATGTACAGGTAAAAAGCCCAGCTCAGCAAAAACAGCCAAAAAGCAACCACGACCAGATACGAAAGCAGCGTTATGGAGAAAAAGCCCAGGAAACCTTCCCACCACACGGTTAAAAAGAATTTGGGAGGTACGGCAATTTTATCGACCAGACGACGCTTTAACAGTTGCAAATTTTCTTTAAGCGCTTCGTCATCCGGCATAAAGCGTTTGGCCCGTTCGTAGAACAAACGGGCTTTGCCCAGTTGATTCATTTTAAAATAGGCATTGCCCATGTTGTAATACAAAGCACCGCTTTCGTAGCCTTGATCCAGAATTTTTTGATAGCTCTCGATGGCCTTGGCATATTCGCCCTTCTGGAAATATTGATTGCCTTCGCGGAACAATTGCTGGAGGTTTTGCTCCTGAGCGAACAACATGCTCCCAAACAAAAGGCTCAAAATAAGGCCGGCAAGATGTATTCTTTTCATATCCACTTCTCTAAACTGGTTAACACCTTTTTCGCCCGTTCGTAAAACGCCTGCCGTTCTTCTTTTGAGGCCGGGATGTTGGCAAATTGTCTGAAATCGGCCTCTTCCAGAACGGAGATGTATTCTTCCACCACTTCTTTGTCGATATTTCGTTCGTTCAAATGTTTGCGCACATTGGGCGTGCTAAAATCGGTTAATTCCAAATTCAGCTTGTCGCGCACAAACCCTTGCAAAGCATTGCTAACCGCCTTGAAAAATTCTTCCTGTTTTTCATCATCCAAAAGCGCGCGGGCCCGGCTAAGTTGTTTGGCGGCAATTTTCCCTGCCTTGCGGCTGCGCAACAGGCGTTCATCGCTGCTTAATCGCGCCTGATAATCATTAAACAGAACGAACAGAACAAACAAAACAAGTCCTAACCCCATCAATCCCCAAAACGCAAAAGATTTGTACGGCCGGTATCCGATCCGCCGAAAGTGCGTAAACTCTTTAATGAAGCGGATATCCTGGCCGATTAATTGCACGTAACGTTGATCAAAATTAGCACCGCCGCCTGCTCCGCTCATTTCGCTTACGGGTTTTCCCGTAATGTGCAAAGTAATAGGCTTGCTGCTTAGCGTCACGTACTTTTTGCTTTTAGGATCAAAATAACTAAATGTGAGGGGTTTAATTTCAAAATCGCCCGGCATCCGCGGAATAAGGATGTATTCGGCGGTCTTGCTGCCGCGAATTGTTTCTCCAAGGTTGTCCACATGCGTAGAGATTTTGGGATCGTATTTTTCAATATCGGGTGGCACCACCGGGTCGGGCAAATTAACCATTTTGATGTTGCCCTGCCCGCTGATTTTTATGCGTAAAGAAATGGCTTCATTGGTTTTGGCCGTTTGTTTGTCCACATGAACCTGCATCTGATACCGGCCCACCGCTCCGGAAAAGTCAGCCGGCCGGCCTTCCTGCGGCAAATCCATGACTTCTATTTTAATCGGTTTGCTGCGCACAACCTTTTGCACAACGCTGCCGAAGGGATCATCAAAAAAGCTGTCGAAAATATTCGTGGAACGACGGCGTACCTGAGCCTCAACGATTACACTGATCGGTTGCAGAATAAGTTCTCCGGTTTGCGCCGGGAACAGGGCAATTTTGCGAATCGTAGCCACATTGTAATTTAGGCCGTTCACGATTTCGGTCTCAATGGCCGGTTGAGAGGGCATTTGAAATTCTTCTACCCAAAAGCCCGGAGAAGAGGGCAGTTTCTTAAAATCGAAGCCCCGCACATTTACCCTGAAATACAACTTGTATTCCACAATTATTTGCTCTCCGAGATAGGCCTTGCGTTTGGAAACGATCGTTTTCAAATACAGGCTCTGCCCCAAAATATCTTTGCTTTTGGTTTGACGCGGCGCCTTGCGGGCTCCCGGAGAAACGGACGTTCGGGGCGCGACCTGATCGGTAACCGTAATCGTAATGGCATTGCTCTTGAATGTGTGCCCTTTGTAGGTAACCGCGGCGGGAGGGATGACCAATTTCCCTTTTTTCTTTGGCTGCAGGTAGTAGCTGTACACTTTGGAGCTGGACAGGCGTCCGTTAATCCATTGGATGTTTGTGGAGGTGTTCGGGCCGGACAAAACATAGAAGTTGTCGAACGGGGGCGCAACCGGATTGGGCAGCGAGGTTGATTTGCCGCTCACTTCGATGGAGTAGGTAAAATTCTCGTTTATTCCGACCTTATTTTTATTGACATAGGCACGAATGTTAATATCTGCGGCCTGCAGAGACGCCCCTGCCCACAGTAAAAAGACGATAAGTCCGATTAAATGTTTTTTTCTCATTGTTCGCATCGTTAATTCGCCATTCATCCTTGTTGCCATTGTGGTAACCATTAGTGCGGGGATAACTCCCCGTTATTTTTACCAATTTTTGTCCAGTTGCCGTCGTCCGCCGGGCACGCGAATATGATCTTTTTTAAACTTTTTGTTTTCCTCTCTTAGTGCGCGCAGAATGCGTTCGGCTTCTTTTTTGCTCATGCCCTTTTTTTGCCCTTTTTGTTGCCGGGCCTGCTGTTGTTTCTTCTTTTTCTCCTGCTCTTTTTTCTGGTTATTGGGCTTTTGCTGCTGTTTTTTTTGCCCTTGTTTTTGCTGCTGGTTTTGCTTTTGTTGCTTTTGCTGCTGCTGTTGTTGCTTTTTTTGTTTTAATTTTTCGGCCAAAGCATGTAACAACGGATCATTCGGAAATTTACGGAGGCCTTCCTGCACCACTTGTTCGGCCTGTTGAAACTGGCCTTTGATGTACAAATCGGCCCCAAGATGGAAATAGCCCTCCGCCGTTTGTGAACGGCCTAAGTTAACAAAAATCGCTAAAAATACAAGAATGATTGTCCATTGTCTCATGTTTATTTTACGCCTAAAATATCTACCACATCCTTAATTCGTTTAATAAAATCCTGAAACGCCGCCACGGTCGGATCTTTTTTCAACCCGTCCATCATTAATTGATACGCTTCTTTGTAACGGCGTTCATCTACCAGCTTTTCCGCCTGTTTTTTTAACTGCTTGGCAAACTCCGACGGTTCAATATTTTTCTTGTTTTGTTGCTGTTTGTTTTGTTTTTGCTGCTTTTGGGCCATCTCTTTTAATTTGGCCCGCGCCAGCTCAAGGTTGTATTTGGCATCGCGGTCATTGGGATTAAGCTCCAGCGCCTTTTTGTACGCTTCGATACTTTCTTTGAGTTTGTTCTGTTGAAAATAGGCGTTGCCAATGTTGTAAAAAGCCTTGGCGCTCAGTTCCAGATTCTGGCTTCCCACCACCTTTTGGTAAGCGTCGATGGCTTCTTTGTATTTCTTGATTTTGTAGTAAGCATCGCCCAAATCGAACAAGGCCACTTCATTTAAAGGATCATCCAGCAGGGCGTCCTGATACGCCGCCAGAGCCTGTTCGTATTTGCCTTCTTTAAATAATTTGTTTCCACGGTTTATTTTTCCGCGGATGCTCTCGGCATTAACCGTGGCCAAAAACATCAGCGACAAAACACTAATAGCGATCCAGCGCATACCTGTTCCTTTGCTTGCTTCTTACCGGCAAAAAGAATTCCAGCAGAATAAAAATCAAACCGATTAGGGCAAAAATCTGATAGCGATCTTCATATTGCGAAAACTTACGCGCACTCAGTTCTTTCTTTTCCATTTTATTAATTTCATCGTAAATCTTCTCCAGTTCCGATTGCCCGCTGGTGGCCATGTAATATTTCCCGTTCGTGACAAAAGCTATTTTTTGCAAGGTAGCCATATCCAGTTTGGTGGTTACCACATTGCCATTGCGATCTTTCAAAAAGCCCAGCGACTTTCCGTTGCGATCGTAAATGGGAATGGGTACCCCCTGCGGCGAGCCAATGCCAATGGTGTAAATGATAATGCCCTCTTTCGCCGCTTCTTTCGCCGCTTTTACCGGATCGCCTTCGTGATCTTCTCCGTCGGTAATTAAAATGAGCACTTTGTGTTTGCGTTCTTTTTGGTTGAACGCTTTCATGGCCACCTTAATGGCATCGGCCAGAGCCGTGCCCTGTACGGGAATCAAATCGGTGTCCATCATCTGCAAAAATAATTTGGCAGCGCCGTAATCCAGCGTTAAGGGGCACACCAAATGGGCCATTCCGGCAAAGGCCACCAGGCCAATGCGGTCGCCGTGCAACAAATCGATAAAATTGGCAATTTCGTGTTTGGCCTTTTCCAGACGATTGGGTTTAATATCTTCGGCTTTCATGCTGTTGGAAACATCCAGAGCAATGATGATATCGACCCCTTTACGCTTTACCTGCTCCAGTTTGGTGCCAATTTGCGGATCGGCCAGGGCAACTACCAAAAAGGCATAGCCCAAAATGAACAAGACGTTTTTCCAGATCATGCGGCGTTTGCTGTAACCGGGCATAATGCGCTTCACAATTTCCAGATGTCCAAAGCGCTGCAAAAGTTTCTCTTTGTGCCGATAAATCAGCCAAAAGAAAATTGCCAGCAGCACTACGCCCCACAGGCCGTGTAAAAATATGGGATATCGAAACCTTAATACTTCCATAAATTTCCTGCAAACAATTTCAAATTTATCTCAAAGCCAAAACGCATTTCCCGTTTCCGTCGAATCATCTTCCCCGGCAGGCCAAATATTCCCGCGGGCATTAACGCTACGGAATCGTTTTAAAATAGGTATTGGCCAGAACCACTTCCGCAAGCAGCAAAACGAGAGCCAGGGCCAGAAAGTACACAAAAAATTCTTCGTAGCGTGTGTATTCCTTTACCTCGATTTTCGTCTTTTCCATTTTGCTGATCTCTTTGTAGATCTCCCGCAATTTTTCCGTACTGGTCGCCCGGAAATATTTTCCTCCGGTAATGCGCGCAATTTGACGCAACAAATCTTCGTCGATGTCTACGCGCATGGGAACGTAACGCGTGCCCCACAAGGGGTCCTGCACGGGATACATGGCCGTACCGCGCGTACCGGTGCCAATGGTGTACACGCGAATGCCAAACGCCTTGGCCATGCGCGCTGCCGTAATAGGATCGATCTGCCCGCGGTTATTGCGCCCATCGGTCAACAGAATAATCACCTTGCTTTTGGCCTTGCTGTCTTTCAGGCGGTTAATGGCCGTGGCCAATCCCATGCCAATGGCCGTGCCGTCCCAATCTTTACTGGCTACTTTCAGATGATCGAGAATATTGTACAGAACGCCGTAATCCAGAGTTAACGGGCACTGCGTAAAACTTTCTCCGGCAAAAACCACCAAGCCGATGCGGTCGTTCTTGCGGCCCTTAATAAATTCTTTAGCCACCATCTTGGCCGCTTCAATCCGGTTTTTCGGGCGGAAATCTTCGGCCAGCATGCTGGAAGAGACATCCATTGCCAGTACGATATCGATGCCCTTGGTGGTTATTTTTTCCTCTTTACTGGTCGACTGCGGGCGGGCCAACCCAATGATAACGGCAGTAACGGCCAGCACACGCAACACCAGCAAAACGGGCCGCAAGCGTTGTTTTAAACTGGGCTTTAGTTTTTTCAGCAAATTTACATCGGAATAAACAATTTTGCCCGTGGCCCGCGCCCGCCCGCGCCAGTACCACCAAACCATAATGGGTACCACAAACAGCAAGAGCAAATAATAGGGATCAGCAAAGCGCAACATTCGTCACCTTATTTCTTTTTCGTCGTGTCGGTTGATGCTTTATTTTCACTTTCTTTTTTAGGCTTCGGTTCCAGCAAATCTTCCTTTTTGGGGAAAAGCTTCTTTAACGCACTCTTTTTAATGGTCACAACCGATTTGAGTAACGGATTACGGGCGTAAATCAGCTTGTCGTTTTTGGCCTTTCCGATTTGCAACTCCACCAACTTGTCGTTGCCCGCGTACACTTCGATGTGGCCTTCGGGATTGAGCAACCCGTATTGATTCAAAAATCTGGGATGATCGTCCACAAAAGACGTAGCTTTCAAAGAATTCAAAGACGACAAAAGATTGGTAATCTTCCAATTCTTGGCCTTTTCTCCCGTGGAGAGATGCCAGTTGCCCAGGCTGTCCTTTTCGAAAATCATCAGATTGCTTTTGTACAACAAGTTGATCCGATCGACTTTGCTACGATCGAAAGTCGTAATCTTCTTGTCGCGGTAGTCGAACAGCGTTTTATTAAACGGCTTCACGAAGAACGAATCGACCACAAAAATGTGCGGACGTGCATCATCTTTACCGTAGGCCTTGTTGTTTTTGACCCTGGAAAACGAAACGCCCAATTTGGCCTTTTCTTTTCCGCTGAACAATTCAAGACGGTAGGCCGGATGACTTAGGCCGTATTTGGACAAATTTTTCGGCGTTTCTGCCGCCACGGAATTGATGCGCCCCCATTCCAGCTTGTTCAACACGGCATTAATCGTGCTGTTTTCGCCTTTTGTTTGCAGCGGTTCGGTAATTTTCCAATCGCTTCCTTCTTTTACGAAATGGAATTTGCCGTGCGGATTACGCAAAGTAAATTCACGAATTTTGTCTTTTTTGAAATGCAGAACCTTTTTGTCACGCCAATTGAACAGGGTTTTGTCCACGCTGTTCTTAAACGAGCTGGAAACGATGATGATGTCCGAATCGTTTTTGGTGACAAAAATATTGCCGCCAACCGGAGTGCGATCTCCGATTTTAACGCCCTGCCTGGCAATACCTTTACCCGAAAATTCCAGCTTAATAGCCCGATCGTCAAGGCCGTACGTGGCCAAATCTTTGGCACTGGCCTTAAAGGTTCGTATTTTTTTGGTATTGGTAATGCCGTACAAAAGCGAATTAATCGGCGACTCATCGGCATCGGTTTTAACCGGTTGCAAAATCATCCACCCGTCCGCCGTTTTTTCGAATTCGAACTGGGTGGTTGGTTTGTGAATCCAGATATGCTTTATGCTGTCTTTCTTTACGGGAAATAATTTTTCTGCCTTGGCTTTTTCTTCTTTGCGCTTTTCTCCTCCCTTGATTTCGCCCCAATACACGTAGGCGCCAAGGGCCAAGGCTACCACAAGAAGAATAATCGTGTTGCGCATTTTTCGTTTTTTCTCCTTCTTTTCCTTCCGACCATCCGATTCGTTCAGGAGTAGTCCCAAAAGGTTAAACGTCAAAGAGTATAAGGGCTAAGGGGGAATATCATCGGATCGATGATTTTTCCCCTTAACTTTCACCCTTAACCCTGATTTCAAGTCTTTATCGGTTTCTGCGAATGTAAATAACCGTCCCGAGAATAATGACCAATAACGGAATGGCAATGACCACCAGGTAGAACAAACTCTTCACATCCGCCTGCGTCATGGTTAACCGGCGATCATCGATCTGTTTGGGACGGATGGAAATCAGGTCTTCTTCTTCCGCCAGGTAATTAACCGTATTCAGGAACAGATTGCTGTTCCCTTCGTTGCGGAAATAGCCATTTTTGGCGAAGTCGGAATCTCCGAAAATAACCAGAACCGTTTTTTTCTTGCCGTTACTTTTTTGCACGATCACACCAATGGAAACCGGGCCTTTCAAATCTTTGTCGGGATCAAATTTTACTTTGCCCGTCGAATAGTCCACATCGGCCCAGCTATTGCCAGAAGTTTTGAGTAATTCGGTAATCTGGTAACCGTCCTTATCGGCCATAGGCGTTACGGAACAGGCCAGCGGATAAAAGGTCATGATGTTGAAATCTTTGGTGATGGGATTGTTGTGATCGTAACTGGTTACCAGCGGCATGCCGGGCCCCGCTCCGAATAATTGTCCCACGCCACTCACATCGATCACCATGTCGTTGCCGATCTTCACATGATACTTGGCCGCAAAATCTGCAATATCGGCCGGGTGCTCGGGATCGACCATCAACAACAATTTTCCGCCGTTGTCCACCCAGGCCTTAATGGTATCCAGCTCGCCCGGTAAAAAGCTGCTTTTGGGCCCCACAATAGCCAATACCGTGCAACTATCGGGAATGGATTTGCGACGAGCCAAATTCAACTCGCGCACCAGGTAATTTTCCTTTTTAATCGCCTCGGCCGCATCTTTGTACCCTTCGGCACTGGCATCGTTAATAGAACGTTCGCCGTGTCCGGTCAAAAAGTAAATCACTTTTTCTTTGTCGCGCGTTACTTTGATGATGGCATTCGTAATGTCCGATTCGCTTAATTTTTCCACTTTTTCTTTTTTTGCTCCGCATTGAATGATTAGCGTCCCGTACTTGCGAATGCCATACTGCTTGGCCAGTTCCGGCCGTTCGTCCGGATCGACAAATTTGTAAGTGAGGTGCGACGAACGATAATTGTATTCGTCGAGTAAATCTTTGGCCCGATTTTGTTCCGACGTTTTGTAAAAAGCGATGATTTCCACGTCTTTCTTCAAATGGTCCAGAACTTTTTTGGTTTGGTCAGACAAACTGTACAGATGCGAAGCGGTCCAGTCAAAACGCACATGGCGACGCGTGGTCAAAAAAGCCAGCATGGCCACAATTGCCAAAACAACAATTACCTGAACCGTTACATTCGAGCCATATTTTAGCGTGCGCTTCGAAAGCGCTTTTTCCCGGTTTTTGTAAAAAACAAAAATGTAATATCCTAAACCCAGAACGCCCAAAATGAGCAGCACCCAATGGTACACTGCCCACACTTGATTGATGGAATACCAGATAAGTGCAGCAAACACCAAAACGATTCCAACAATCCCGATAATATTATCTGTCTTTTTCATTTTTCACTGATCTCCATTCTATTATTCCAACTACTCCACAGCCTGCAAATCAGGCTCTCCATTTGACGGATTCGATCATTTTAAGCGAAAAGTACAACCCGACAAAGCTGAACAAAATGTAATAGGCCAAATTACTGGTATCGATGACCCCCTGTGCAAAATCTTCGAAATGGTTGATAATGGAGATGTAACTTAAAATCGGCTTCAATGTGGGACCGGCAAAATTAGCGCCCCAGCCAATAACCCAGAGCAAGAGCGACAGTCCAAAGCCGCCAATCGCTGCGATAATTTGGTTTTCGGTGGTGGTAGAAATAAACAATCCCACCGAAATAAAAGCCGACCCCAAAAGGATTAATCCAATGTAACCGGAAAGTACCGGCAAAAATTCGGGATCGCCGTAAATGAACAGCAGAGCCTGAAAGAACATGGTTGGAATGAGCAAAACGACGTAAAAAGCCAGACCGGCCAGAAATTTACCCAGAACGATTTGTGTGGGAGTAATGGGCGTGGTGTACAGCAATTCTACCGTACCCAAACGTTTTTCTTCGGAATAAAGCCGCATGGTAATAAGCGGCAAGGTAAACAACGAAATTAAAGCAATATTCCAGAAGAAGGGACGAATGAGCATTAAGTTCACATTAAATTTTTGCGGTGCCATGTGGTATTGCTGGGCACGGATGGTGTCCATGAAGCTGGCTTCCACAAAGCTGGAGAGGTACAGGTAAAAGAACACGCCGGTCAATGCCGTAAACAAGGCCAAAATAACATACCCGATGGGCGAATAAAAATACGATTTGAATTCTTTTTTAAAAATGGCTAATGTCGCTTTCATTTTCAGGCAACCTCCTCTTTTGTGGTCAGATGCAGGAAGATTTCTTCCAGCGTAAAGCGTTCGGTCGAAAGCTCTAAGAGGCCAAGCCCGTTGTTAACGATGACTCTGGCTAAGTCTTTGCGAATGTCTTGCGGACTTTCCACCGCTACTTCGCAAATGTTGTTTTTCATTGTGACCGTCATTTTCTGGATGGCATCAACGGATTGCAGGGCCTTTTTGACCGCATCCTGATCGCCTTCCACCTGCAGGTTAATGCGCTGTACCCCGCGCATGCGATTGGTCAAATTTTCCACGGTGTCTTCGGCAACCACTTTACCTTCGTTAATGATGACCACACGTTCACAGGTTTGTTCGATTTCGGGCAGAATGTGCGAAGACAAAATCACCGTGTGTTCGCCGCTTAATCCCTTAATCAACTGGCGAATTTCGATGATTTGTTTGGGATCGAGCCCCACGGTCGGTTCGTCAAGAATGACGATTTGGGGATTATTTAACAAAGCCTGAGCCAATCCTACCCGTTGTTTGTATCCTTTGGAAAGCTTACCGATAATGCGATTGCGCACATCGCCCAGGTTTGTTTTTTCGATTACGCTGTCCACTTCGGATTTGATGCGATTTTTTTCCACACCTTTCAGGTGGCTGACAAACGTTAAATAGTCGTGCACGACCATGTCGGTGTACAAAGGCGGATTTTCGGGCAGGTAGCCGATAATCTTCCGCACTTCCAGACTTTGTTCCAGAATATCGTAGCCCCCAACGGTAGCCGTGCCGCTGGTAGGCGGCATGTAGCAAGTCAAAATGCGCATGGTGGTGGTTTTCCCGGCCGCATTCGGGCCCAGCAAGCCCAACACCTCGCCTTTGTTGACGTGAAAAGTAACGTCGGAAATGGCGCGCTTTTCACCGTAGTAGCGTGTTAATCCTTTGACGTCGATCAAGGTTCGTTCCTCCTGCTTTGATCTTTCACCATTTCACTGTCTATGCTCACCGGAACGAAAACGTTCCCAAAAACTTATTAAGAATGATCGTTTTTTCCAGCGTCTTCATTTTCCATTGGCCGAACTTCCGCAGCATCCGTCGGAGAAGCGAGCTGCTTCACTTTTTCTTCCTCCGCCGATTCGGATTGCGCCTCGTCTGCCGCCTCATCTTCCGACGAAGTGTACACGATTTTCGTTTGCTGCACAAAATCGACCGCATTCTTTTTGACCCGTTCCACTTCATCCTGCTGCGGAATGTATTTGGCAAATTTGACCAGATCGCTCAACGTTAACAAATCTTCCAGATTACGCTGTAAATCCTGTTCGGGCAGCACTCGCGATATTTCGGACATGATTTCGGAAGTTGTTTCTTCCAAGGCCCGAATGTAGTAGCGCCCTTCCAGATATGCCCGCATTATTTCGGACAATCGGCTAAAGAATTCTTTGTAATTGCCTTTTTGCAGCAAATCGCTGGCATACAATTCTTGCAAAGCCTTTAATGCTTTTTCGTGCGCCGGTGGCGGAGGGGGTGGAGGTGTAAAAATAAATCCGCGTTCCTGCTTGCGCTTCCACAGCCAATAGCCCAGATAAAGCAGCAAAACGGCCAATATTACCAAACCGGCGATTTTAAGCCAAAACCGATAATTAAACGGAATGCTCAAGGGAGGCTTAATATCCTTTAGCTCGTGTTTTTTTTCGCCTTTAAGCAAACTTTTGACGTAGATGGTAATGGCCGGTGCTTGAATGATGGACGGTTTGGTCGCCGTATCCGACAAAAAATAGGCCAGAGGGTACGGTGGAATCACGTATTTACCCGTGTCGTAAACGGAAATTACATAATCGTAACGCTCGACAATGCGATCGCCTCTGTGCATGGGCTTGTGGAAGTTGTAGCTTTTGATTTCGAACATGCCCAGATTAATGCCCGGCCCGGGTTGAATGATGCGCACGTCTTTGCGGCGATCAATAATGATGGAATAGGTAATGTGATCGCCGATGGTAATTGTAGCCGTATCGACCTGAGCTTTTACCTCGATTAACGGCTTTTCCTCTGCCCGGACATTTCCCGCAATTAAAATCAGAATCCCTAAAAACAGAATGCGATTGAACCAAGTTCTTTTCATCATTGAATCCGTTGATCGTAAATTTTAACGTCTTCGGCCTGCATTAAGCGATTGGCCAGTTCCTGATAGGCTTTTTGCTGTTTCTCCGTCAACAAATCCTGAGCCACCTGCTGACGCACTTCGTCAAAGGTTTTGTAGCGCACTATCTTTCCTTTTTTGTCGCGTACTGCGTAGCGTTCTTTGTTTGCTTTGTAATACAGTTGCACCTCTTCCGGGTTGATGCTGACTTTTTTCGCCAATTCCTGTTGCAATAATTTATTGGCCATCAAAGCTTTCCTGGCTTCGTACACCCCTTCAATCACATCTTTGTCTTTGTCCAAGCCTTGCCGTTTGGCCGATTGGTACAACAAATCCTGCAGGACAAGTTGTTGCAGCAGTTCTTTCTTTTTTTCTTTGCTGCGAAATTGCTGCTGCAAGTAAGGGGGCATTTTGCCGATTTCGAAATCCAGATCGCCCTGGGTGATTTTTCGCGAACCAATTTGTGCCAGCACGGCTCCGGGACGATTTTTGTGAATTTGGCTGGAATCCAGAGCGGCTTCCTGTTCCATGACACGCACCGCATCTTGTGAACGATCGAGGCGTTCCAGGCAGGAAACGATTTTTTGGCTGACCTCTTTTTGCAACTTGCTTTGGGGAAACAAATATTTAACTTTGAAATAATACTCCAGCGCTTTTTGGTAATCGTTTAAGCGATCGAAATAAATATTGGCAATGGTAAAATAGGTGTTAGCCGCACGCGCCGCCGAGACATCGTACGTATTCAAATAGTCAAGGTACTGATTAATGGCCGCCTGGTACAAGCCATTCGTGTAATAGGCATTGGCCAGTTCCAGAGATGCCTGTGGTGTAACCTCTGTTTTTTGGGACGACTTTTGACACGCTCCCAATAAAAGAAGAGAAAGGATCAAGAACCCGATCATGCGTTTCATATTTTTTCTCTCATTTGCTTTTGTTTGTCTATCATTGCGAAGTCATTTCCCATTCGGCTTCTATTGCCCGGTGTTCTCTTCTTTTTTACAATGCCAGACGCCGGGCACGCATTTTAAAAAACTTATTCACCGGTTCCACATAAGATTCATTGGTCATGATGTGGATGTGATCCACCCCAATCGACTGGAATAAATTCTTCAAACGTTTTTGTTGTTCCATCGCCTGGGTGTGAAATTCATCGCGAATTTGCGCGCTACTGGTATCGATCACAATGGCTTCACCGGTTTCGGCATCTTCCATCTCGATCATTCCCGCATCCGGCAGAGAAATTTCCCGGGGATCGGAAATACTGATGGCAATGATATCGTGCTTTTTGCTGGCAATTTGCAACGACTGTTTGAAATTTTCCGCCAAAAAATCGGAAATAAGAAATACGGTGCTTTTCCGCTTAATCACCCGGCTCAAAAATTCCAGTGCCGTACTAATACTGGTGGTTGCTTCGCGTGGTTTGTAAAACAGAATTTCCCGGATAACGCGCAGCACATGGGTTTTGCCCTTTCGAGGAGGAATAAATTTTTCGATGCGGTCGGAAAAAATGATCAACCCAACTTTATCGTTGTTTTTAATGGCCGAAAAGGCCAGAACCGCCGAAAGTTCGGCTGCCATTTCCCGCTTGAATTGGCGGGTGGTACCAAAGCTTCCGCTGGAGCTCACGTCGACCAGCAGCATTACGGTCAACTCACGTTCTTCTTCGAAAATTTTCACGTAAGGGTGGCCCATGCGTGCCGAAACATTCCAGTCGATCAGGCGCACATCATCGCCGGGCTGGTATTCGCGCACTTCGGCAAACTCCATGCCCCGTCCTTTGAAAACGGAATGGTATTCTCCGGAAAAAACTTCGTTGACCACGCTACGGGTATTAATCTCGATCTGTTTTACCTTTTTGAGCAATTCTCTGGGTATCGGTTCTTCTTCCCGGGTTTCGACCATTTGCCGGGCACTGCGCTCCAATTCGCGCAGATGTCGGAAGTACCAAACAATGGCCCCGATTATGAGCAGCAATCCGATTCCAAGAGCAAATATGATAATTTGATTCATTCCAGCATTTCACTTTTTTAGATGATTAATCAGTACCTCGCCTTTTTGACCGTAAAAATCAAAGGCACCGAAAGCATAAAATGACCGCTACTAAAAACGTAAAGCGACATCCAACCGCCACTGAGCCGCAGACACAATCCGCATTGTCCTAAGCCCGCACTTACGTTCGTGCATTAGTTGAAAAATCGCGCCACATTTTCAATTACGGAACTTCGACTCGGTTCAAGACTTTGCGAATAACGTCTTCGGTGGTTAATTCTTCCGCTTCGGCTTCGTAAGAAAGGATCACCCGATGACGCAACACGTCCATTCCAATGGCACGCACATCTTCGGGAGTCACATAGCCCCGCCCGCGTAAGAAGGCATGAGCCTTTGCCGCCTGTGTCAAATAAATAGAGGCACGCGGACTGGCACCGTACGTAATCAACCCTTTCAACTCTTCCAGTCCATATTCTTCGGGATTACGTGTGGCAAAAACGATGTCTACCACGTAGCGTTCGATTTTTTCATCCACATACACTTCTTTTACCACGTCCCGGGCGCGGATTAATTCTTTAGGAGTGATAACCGCCTGCGGTTCCACCGTTTCTTTATGGGTTTGACGCCGGATGATTTCCAGTTCTTCTTCTTTGGAAGGATAGCCCACGCTTAGTTTGAGCATAAACCGATCGACCTGTGCTTCGGGCAAGGGATAGGTTCCTTCCTGTTCAATTGGGTTCTGGGTCGCCAGGACCAAGAAGGGATCTTCCAGAGGGAAGGTGTTTTCGCCAATGGTTACCTGGCGTTCTTGCATGGCCTCCAACAAAGCACTCTGGACTTTGGCCGGCGAACGGTTGATTTCGTCTGCCAAAATCAGATTACTAAAAATGGGGCCTTTCTTTGTGGTAAACTTCCCGTCTTTTTGATTGTAAATCAAAGTACCGATTAAATCGGCCGGAAGTAAATCGGGTGTAAATTGAATGCGCTGAAATTTGGTACGGATGGTTTGGGAAAGGGTTTTAACGGTTAGCGTTTTGGCTAAACCCGGTACGCCTTCCAAAAGGATGTGCCCATTGGAAAGCAAGCCAATTAACAGGCGTTCGATCATGTAGGTTTGGCCAACAATTACTTTGCTTATTTCGGACAGAATTTTCTCGACAAAGGCACTTTCTTGAGCGACCTTTTCATTAATCGCTTTGATATCGGGATGCATCGTTCCTCCTCTTCGTTGTTCGCTTCCGAATGCCAGAGGTGGTATCGTTTGGGTCCAAAATATTCAAAGAACGGGAGACTCAAAGATACCCGCCTATCAGGGATTTTGTGTTTTTAAATTATTCTTTTTATTCATTTCGTTTAAAATTAGTTCCAGCGTATCCACAAAAAAATGGAGATCGCTTTCGCTGACCGGTTCTCCGGCAAACTTGACCAATTCGGCTTTGTTGAATGCTTGCTCCAACTTGTCGAGTAATTCATCGGACAAACCAACGGCTTTTAGTACGGCTTTGATTTCCGGGAAATCGGTTCCCGCTAAAATGCCGAATTTTGTTTTGAGATAGCGATCGAGAAGTTGCCGGACGGTTTCAAAGTTTTTTTCGGGTAAAATTTCACCAAAGCGAATGGTGTTTTTTAATTCTTTTAGAAATTCTTCTTCGATTGTTAGTTGTGGTGTTGTTTCCTGCTGTTTCTGATTTTTCTGAAGGAAATAGCGGTACAAAGAAAAAAGCACGGTAAGCAAAAACAATACGATGAATATTATGATTAAAATTTTTCCCGCATTCATGCCCTGACCGGGCCGGGCCACAGGCTCTACAATTTTGACTGGCAGCCGATCGGAGATAAGTCGTCCGGTTTGCCCTGTTACCGTATCTTCATATTTAATGGTAATGCCGTCAATATAGGCCATTCCCATTTCTAGCGGAGTAAAGTAAAATGTGATTTTTTTGACGGAATGTGGCTGGTTGTTTTTATCAATGTAAAAGCGATTGGAGGAGCCACTGCCCCGAAGTTTGAGATTGGTTAAAACAGGATCACTAATTTCCAAAATGTGGTAGCGGTTCATGTCCCCGGTCCAGGACAGCTCCACATAGTAGACGACTTCTTTATTTACGGGTACACTTTCTTTTGCCAAATAGGTACGTAATTGTATTTCGGATGTTAAAGAATCGCCCGGGGTGTTTTGCGCCAAACCAATTCCCCACAGCACTGCGATTAAACCGATTGCGCCCAATAGTTTTTTTACCATCTGCGTTTTTCCCTTGTAATAAGCCCCATCTCAATACCCATCGGAAACAATGGCATAAAAAGAACTATATGCCTGTGCCGACAAAAAGTTCCGAGAATTTTGCCATTGTTTTCAAGCGCGTTTAGCAACTATTGGTTAGCCGTGGAATCGTCTTTAATGTCTTTTAAAAAGGGTAGTTGTTCGAGGTCTTTGCCCATTGTTTTCAATTCGTATTGGGCGTCATCGGCTAATTCGTGCTTGGGATATTTTTGAATGAATTCCTGATAATATTTACGGGCTTCGTCGTATTTGTGCAGATCGTTGTTATTGATGAATCCTAACATAAAAAGAGATTCGGGAGCACGTTTGCCATCGGGATAGTATTGCAGGATTTTTTTGTAGTAGTCAAGGGCCTGACTGATTTGATGTTTTGTATATGCTTCTTTGGCTTTTTCATAGTATTGCTCTTCGGAGAGCTTTGAGGAACATGCCAGAACGATGAGCGAAAGAATAATCGAACCAAGCAAAATACTTTTTTTTAACATAGCCACCTTCTCCTCCAAAATTAATCCCAAAATATCCAAAATATTTCAATAAATTTTTAATTTAAAAGAACATAGAATTTAAATCAAATTTGTTCTTTTTTGGAATTTTAGTTTAACGGAATCGGATGAAAAAAGTTCAGTCAAAAATCACACAATTTCGACTTCAATCAGATAGCGTCCGTCATTGGCCTGCAAAATTTCGGTAATCTGCCAATCATTTGTTTTTTTGGCAATTAAATGGCGGATATCTATTTTAAGGATGTCATCGGTTAACCGAATGCCAGCTGGCATTCGGTTTTTGAAAGCATCAATAAGCAGACGAAGCATTGGGCCGGACTTTAATTGGTAGTGAAGATCAGGGGCATGGTATCCGGCAAACTTTAGGACGAGATGCGTTGAAGGTAATGCCGGAGAAGCTTTAAAGGTAAACCGAATGTCCTTCCCCGCAGCCTCAATGGTAGTTAAATATTTCATCGGGGGCAAATACCGACGAAGAATGTTGACAAGCTCCTGGTTATCCAGAACGATTTGCGCCATAGGGCTCTCCTGATTGCTAATACAATGTGTAATTTGCTGCAGAAAACCGGACAAAGCAAATGCATTCCGGGCCGGATTGATTGCTATCAATCCGGCGCAGCACCGTGCGGACTGATAGCAATCAGTCCGCCCCTCATTTTTAATTTTGCCTTCCCCTATTTTTCGCGTAAATTTTCCATCACATAAAAACACCGGACAGGAACTTTCATGAATTCCAAAACCGACGCAAACACCAAGCAAGACATCCTCTCCCTCATTCATCCCAATTTCGAAATTGACCGTGGTCTGCCCAGCCCTTTTGGAGCCACCTTAATGCGTGGTGGCATCAACTTTGCCGTATACTCCCCGCACGCGCAGATGGTAGCCTTAGCCTTATTCTCCGAATGCGCTACCGATCCCATCGTCGAATTCCCCCTTGATCCCAGTTTTAACCGAACCGGACACGTCTGGCATATCTTTGTCAAAGGTCTGGATCACGGTATTAAATACGGCTTCCGTGTGCGCGGCGAGCAAGAATTCAATCCTGTGGACGAACGCATTGTTTTATTAGACCCTTACGCACGCACAACCTGTGGCGGAAACGAATGGGGCAAGCCCTTTAAAATTGAACGCGATGGTAAAGTACACACATTTCGCACCTCCGCCATCATCGATAACCGTTTCGACTGGGGAACCGATCGTCCCCTCAACATCCCGCTGGAAGATACCATCATTTACGAACTCCACGTACGGGGCTACACCATCCACCCGAGCTCTCAAACCAATGCACGGGGCACATTCCTGGGATTAACCGAAAAAATCCCCTATTTAAAATCATTAGGCATCACCGCTGTTGAACTAATGCCCATTACCGATTTTGATGAAACCGGGCTCGATCGTAAAAATCCAAAAACGGGAGAGCCCCTGTTAAATTTCTGGGGATACGATCCCATCAGTTTTTTTGCCCCCAAAGCAGCCTACGCCCACACAAAAAACGAATACCACATTGTCCACGAATTTAAAACCATGGTCAAAAAATTTCATGAAGCCGGAATAGAAGTCATTTTAGACATGGTCTTCAATCACACAGGTGAAGGAGATGAAACCGGACCTATCTATCACTTTAAAGGTTTGGACAAACATGTATTTTACCTCATCGATCCCGAAACCGGCAAATATTTAAACTATTCCGGATGCGGCAACACCCTAAATTGCAATCACCCCGTCGTTCGCGATATGATCATGGACAGCCTCCGTTATTGGGTAACCGAAATGCACGTGGACGGTTTTCGGTTTGATCTGGCTTCTATCTTAGGGCGTGGCAGGCATGGCGAAGTATTGGCCAATCCTCCGCTAATCGAACATATCGCCGCCGATCCCATTCTGGCACATACCAAGCTCATTGCCGAAGCCTGGGATGCCGCCGGCCTGTATCAGGTGGGAGATTTCCCCCACTTTAAGCGCTGGATGGAGTGGAACGGAAAATTCCGCGATGATGTGCGCCGCTTTGTGCGCGGCGATGAGGGCATGGTGTCCGCCTTGGCCAGCCGGCTGGCTGGCAGCTCCGATTTGTATCAAGACGACGGACGCGAGCCCTACCACAGTGTTAATTTCATCACCTGTCACGATGGCTTCACCTTGCTTGACCTGGTCTCTTACAACCAGAAACACAACTGGGAAAACGGAGAAAACAACCGCGACGGTTCCGACGTAAATTTTAGCTGGAATTGCGGTGTCGAAGGCCCTACTTCCGATCCGGAAATCCTTCGTTTACGCAACCGATTGCGCCGCAATTATTTGACCATTCTCCTCCTTTCACAGGGAGTGCCCATGCTTCTGGCCGGCGACGAGTTCGGCCGAACCCAAAATGGGAACAACAACGCTTATTGTCAAGACAACGAAATTAGTTGGATAAATTGGCAACTCGCCGAACAAAACACCGATCTCCTGCGCTTCGTGCGTCTGCTCATCCATTTTCGTCAATCGCATCGCACGTTTCATCGCACCAAATTTCAGGTAGAAGTCTTCAACGGCATCCCGGAAATGACCTGGCACGGTCTGCAAATCGGAAAACCCGACTGGTCAGAAAGCGCAAAATATCTGGGACTGCTCTACTCGACTTTTCCCAAAACCGCTGACCCGGACATCTATCTAATGTTCAATTCAGCCAGTGAAGAACAAATTTTTCAACTTCCCCCACCCAACTACGGCACGAAATGGCATCTGTTCATCGACACGTTCCGGGAACCACCGAACGAAATTTACCAGTCCGCACACAGGCCCATTGTAAAAGAACAAACCGCCTATCACGTTGGGCCCTATTCGGTCGTCGTTCTGGTATCCGATCGCCCGAAAAACAAAAGCCCCAGGCATTAATTTAAGGAAGCGCCCCATGAAATTCCGTACCGAAATAAAAATAGAACCATCGCCCCGTTCCATTCGCCACGAGCACCGTATCCTTGCAATCGGCTCGTGTTTTGCACAAAATATCGGAGAATTGCTCCGGGAGCATTTTTTTGCCGTGCAGGTAAACCCATTTGGGGTGTTGTACAATCCGCTTTCCATTGCCCGGGCACTTTCCCAAATAATTGATAAACAAGAACTGCAACCGGAGGATTTGTTCTTTCATCAAGGGCTCTGGCACAGTTTTAGCCATCACAGTGTTCTCTCCCATCCGGACAAAACACAAGCACTTTCGCAAATGAATAAAGCCATTCTCAACGCACACAATTTTTTGCAAAAAGCCGATTGGCTGCTTCTTACTTTTGGTACTGCATTTGTGTACTTTCACCTGCCCGAAGACAAACCGGTCGCCAATTGCCACAAACTACCCGAAAAAGAATTCCGTCGGGAACTCCTGTCAGTGGACAATCTGGCTGCGCCTTTTAGGACTCTCTGGAAAAAATTACACGATTTCAATCCCGCATTAAAAATCATTCTTAGCGTCAGCCCGATTCGGCACATTCGTGACGGACTGGTAGAAAACCAGCGTAGCAAGGCCACCCTGCATTTACTCATCCAAGAATTACAGAAAACGGAACCCGAATTAATTTACTTCCCTTCTTACGAAATTTTAATGGACGATTTGCGTGATTACCGTTTTTACGAAGCCAACCTCACCCACCCCAACACCCTGGCCATTCAATACATCTGGGAAAAATTCGATCAAATGTTTTTTACCCAAGAAACACGCAGTGCCCTGAAATATTTTACCCGGTTACGGGCTGCGTTGAATCATAAGGTGCAACATCCGGGTTCAGAGAGCCACCGTCAGTTCCTTCAAACAACATTACAGCTCATCGAAGATTTGGAACAGCAATTTCCCTATGCGCCGTTGTCTCCCCTCCGTACCCGGCTGCAAAATCAGTTAAAGAGTTATTTCCCATCTTCCGCCTCAACCAACACATAAAGTTTTCATTGAATTGTTTGCATTTAAGCACCGAATTTATCATATTTTGCTATTATGGAATTATTTTACGTAAGCCCGAACAATGTTCATGAAACAGAACTTATTCTCGACGATTTTGAACGCAAACATGTCGTGAATACCTTGCGTAAAACGGCAGGGGATGCCCTTACCGTAACCGATGGACAGGGAACGCTTTTTTGGGGGGAAATCGTACAAACCTCTCCGCAGGTGCGCGTACGAATTCTGCGCAAGGAAATAAAAGAAACTCCGCCGAATATTGCTCTGGCTTGCGGATTTATCAAACAAAATCGCATGGATTTTATTCTGGAAAAAGGAACGGAATTGGGCGTGCAAACCTTTCATTTCTTTCGCAGCCACTACGCCAACTATTTTAGTGCCAACACTACACGCTTGCAAAAAGTGGTGCGGCAGGCACTTAAACAAAGCTTGCACTATTTTTTCCCGAAAATTTTTCTGCATCCCAATCTCGAGGCGTTTTTCGATCATCAACCATCTTCCCAGACACTCAAACTTATTGCCATCGATTCAACCTATCCGACTTTAAGGAATTTATTTGAACAAAACCGATGGCAGGCGTCCACGGGTGTTATGATTTCCGTAGGTCCCGAGGGCGGATTCACCAGGGAAGAAATCGAACGTTTCAAATCAAATGGGTACCTCGGTTTTTCGTTGGGAAAACATCGCCTGCGGGCCGAAACCGCAGCCATCGCCTCGATTGCCGGCATACAACAATGGATTAATTAACATAAAGGAGGTGGGTATTGTCAGTTGAAGATTGTGTCTTTTGTCAGGTAATTGCCAAAAAACTACCCAGCCGCATGGAATACGAAGATGACGATGTGGCCGTTTTCTGGGATATTAATCCCCAGGCTCCCGTTCATCTTCTCATCGTTCCCAAAAAGCACATTAAAAACATTTCCGAGTTTACCGAAGAAGACAGCTACTTAATGTGCAAAATGTTCTTAACTGCCAAAAAAATGGCACACAAACTGGGCCTTTCCGAAAAGGGCTTCCGGCTGGTAGTAAATGAGGGGAAAGACAGCGGACAAAGCATCTTTCACGTCCACATTCACTTGCTAAGTGGACGCCGACTTATGTGGCCTCCGGGTTAATCGACCAAAGCCGTCTTCGGACGGCTTTTTTTTGTACCAATTTTCTTGCGAAATCACGTGTCGGCGGTTAAACCGGCATTGAGCGCGGCGTATTCTTCCGCAAGTGAAAAATCTTGTAGTTCAAACTGTCGCTCAGGGCCTGCAGGCTGGCATTAATAATATTGTGCGAAACACCCACCGTTGACCAGGTTCTCTCGCCGTCGCTGCTTTCCACCAGCACCC
>Ga0256914_1000255_pt1 | contig 51674 bp, 39 predicted proteins | sample HulkmetaG_FD_191571 | JGI IMG/M metagenome (GOLD analysis project Ga0256914, IMG submission 191571) | Hydrothermal chimney microbial communities from Main Endeavour vent field at the Juan de Fuca Ridge, Pacific Ocean - Hulk | ecosystem: Environmental > Aquatic > Marine > Hydrothermal vents ...
GCACCTCATAACTGACTCGCTCGGTTTTGAATTCCGGTCGGGTGAAGATGGCCAAAGGCCCTTTTGCCCGAATGCTCAAAGTCGGGCCTCGTAATTTTTTCATACGGTCCTCCAAATATTACAAAATCAATGCAGTTTCATCCGGATAAATATTTTCTTCCTCAACTATCAGCCCGAATTTTTTATCATAAAGACGTTCATAGGGCGGTGTGAGATAATAAAATGAGTTTTCAAAAAGAGGTTCAATTGCACCTGCCTGAATCAGGCGGACAAAATCCTCTTTGTAAACTTGCACAATATAAGGCTGCAATGCTCTGTAATCATCCCTGCTTGGAAATTCCTTCCTCCGAATATTCTTCAATAAATCATACGCGTTTTTATAGGGAACAACGACAGAATAGGTCTCATTATCTATCATCCTGAAATTGTCGGCCACATCAGCAAAATTAAACCGTTCCCGGCACGTCTGAACACCAGCAGCATCCAGTTTCTGGTTTGAATAGAATCTCCAAAAGTATGTCTGGTAATTTTCTGGTCTGGTCAAATCAGGATACCCGTTCTTATCCCAGACAACATTTTTTGAACCTTTACTGTTAATCAGAGTAAACGTAATATCTTTTCCAATGCGAAGAATACCTGGCGGCGGTTCAGTTGGAGCGCAGAAAACAACAAAGCGCCCCCTTTCTACCAGCTTTCCTTCACGGTTGCAGCGGCCGGCGGTTTGCGAAAGGCTGTCCAAACCGGCCAATGCCCTGAAAACTACTGGAAAATCAATATCTACTCCGGCTTCTATCAACTGCGTGCTGACAAGACGGACGACCTTGTTAGCATTTTTGACCTTCATCTCTTCACTAACCTTATCAATTACATCCTGTTTATGCGCCGGACACATGGCAGCAGACAAATGATAAGTATCAGAGGGAAGGAATTGGGTCATGGTGCGAGCATCCTTTCTCTTGTGGGTCACAATCAGCACCTTTTTTATCCCTTCGTCTATGATTTGCCGGGCAAGCTCTCCATATTCTGTAATTTCGTCAAGTTTCCATTCAACATTCACCCTATTAAGATTGCGCACGAGGCTGACAGTGTCAGGGATAATTTCTTGAACGTCTATCAAGCCCTCTTTCAGAACATCATTTTTGTTCAATGCAGGTTGGGTTGCCGTGGATAAGACGATGGAGCAACCATAATGTTGCTGTAATTCTTTTAAACCATCCAGTATCGGATAAAGTAAAGCTGGTGGCAGGCATTGCACTTCATCTAGAATAATGACACTGCGGGGAATGTTATGAATCTTCCTCAGTTTTGAATTTTTCCTTGCAAAAAGGGACTCAAAAAACTGGACGTTGGTTGTCACGATGATCGGTGCATCCCAGTTCTCAGTGGCCAACCGGTTCCATTCGGTATCCCTTTCCGGAGAAAGGTTGGTATGATGCTCGATAACATTGTGTTGCCCGAAAACATCGGAATAAACCTTTGCATTCTGACTGATGATGCTGGTATAAGGGATTACAACGATAACTCTTCGCATATCGTTTGTTACAGCGTGATTTAATGCAAACGACATGGCAGCATAGGTCTTCCCCCCACCTGTGGGAACAGTCAAAGAAAAAAATCCTGGCTTTTCATTAGCAGCGTTGCGACATGCCTTGAGGACTATCTCTCTCTGCCTGTTGACCTGTGTCCAGTTTTCCTTTTTGGCCTTTGCGACTTTTGAATCTATGTATTGATCTAATTTATCTCGCAATACGGACAGTTCAGGGAATTCTGGTCGTTTTCCCATTGCTGATAGATTTCGTTTTTCAGCATCCAGCCAATCCGCATCCACCAGGCATGAATGAAGCATCCGAATCCAGAATTCAAGATGTCGTATATCTTCCTGAGTTCTGAAGGGCGGCTTAAGCCATCTCGGAAAATATGGGAGGTGCCTGTTCAGCAGATCACCAGGAACATTGTCTATCGTTTCTTGCAATAGATGAAAGGCATTCTTTATCCTTTCCTTAACACGCTCATTGTTTTGTAATCCTGTATGATGACATGTAATAATAACCTGCAAAACGAATTTTCTTGATGGATCATCAAATTGAGTCACATATCTGCCACCAACAACGGCATGTTCAACCTGTGGCCCATTTTCAAACATATATTTTTGGAAGCTGGTATTGTATTTCCCCAAATCATGCCAAAGCCCGGCCAAATACGCCCACTTCTCCCCTCCAAACTCGGACGCAAAACTTGCTGCCTGCTCGGCAACATTCTTTAGGTGCTCCTCAAGGGGCTGCCACTTCTCAGGGGGCTGTCCTTTGAGGCTATGGGCGTAAAAGTTAGAATCTTTTTTCATGTGCAATTAGCATCCGAACACGGCAACAAAATATTTGTTAATAATAACACAAAACACGGATTAATAGTGCCTTACATGAAAAAACTTGGATTTTTTTGTAATGGTTGGCTTAAAATCCCGTGGTACGATGTCATCTGGAGTTATTGATGGCTGACAGTACGAAAAAAACATAAAGGAAGAAGAACCGGCAATCTTTTTACCATTCCCTCCACCGAGCCATACTGAAAACCGGCCAGGGTCTTTGCCCTGCCTCTTTCCCCCAAGCCCTCTTTATCCCCCCTTTATCCTTGGGGCACCACCAAAAACTGTCATTGCTGTTCTTGTATGCCACACCCAAAAAATGAAAGTATAATTTTGCATGAATTTTCAGGGTAAGTAGTCCTTTTGTCCGATAACATATACCTTCGTACCTTGTAGCTCTGGACGCCATCTCCCTCAAGCTAAATACATCACGGCACAACAAGAATGGGGGGGTGGCAGAGAGCTCAAGCAATTCGTTCACAAGTCAAGGCGGCCAGGATACTCATGGCCTGATTGCACAAGGCTGATGGTGGGAAATTTTATCGTGTTTTGTGTGTGTAAGGATGTGCAAAGCACATGGTTTTCAATAAAAGACTAGTAGAGGCGACATGCCCTTACAAGTGAGCCAATCTGCCGCATCTTAGATGGTTAAATGGAGGCTTTCAGGGTCTATTAATATTGCCTCAAGTCTTATAGAGGACAATGCCAACCTGAAACCGAGAAAAAGGCCCAGGAGACAACATCTTGAAAAGGGTAAGGATAGGATAGGTAAAAGAAAAAGGGTCGTGGCTTTTTAGCCGCAACCCTTCAATTTTGTGGCGGGGCCGACGAGACTCGAACTCGCGACCTCTGGCGTGACAGGCCAGCGTTCTAACCGGACTGAACTACGACCCCGTCTTTTTTCTTTAGGCAGCTGGTAGGCGGAACAGGGCTTGAACCTGTGACCCCCGGCTTGTAAGGCCGGTGCTCTCCCAACTGAGCTATCCGCCCTTTTTTTAAAGCTCGTAAGCTATAACATTATAACAAAATAGTGTCAAGGTCTCAAAAATTGTGTAAAAGAGCTGTTTATCTCCCATTTTTATTGCACAAAGAAATGCCTGGCCCATTGTAATGTGTTAGTTTGAATAAACATGGCGGCCCAGTCACTGTTGGAATCCGGTTGCAGGTCATGAGATAAAATGAATGCCGGATCCTGATCTTTACTCAAAATGTGGTAATTTCAAATGGAAAAGTCAGCAGTTACGGCATCGTCTTATTCCTCTGCATGTTTATTCCCACTACTTTCTGCCATCTTCATGGCCATTACATTTTTCTTGTTGGCTGCCAAGCCCTTTATGGCCCAGGCAAGGGCTGATGAAGAAGCAAAAGATGCTGCAGTGATCTTGAATAGGGACATCGACCATTATGTCTTAGGTCCTTATCTGTACTATCTCAAAGATCCCAAGGGTGAGCTGTCCATATCACAGGTGAACACAAGGGGTATGCGCAATCGTTTTAAGCGTTCAAATGCACCTGCTCCAGGATTCGGCTTTACATCCTCGACCTATTGGTTCAAGTTTTCCTTGAAAAATCCCTCATATAAGCAGGTAAGCCGTTATCTGGAGATAGAGTACCCCCTTCTTGATCATGTGGAACTGTATGAGCCTACTCCTGCAGGCACGTACAGGATCTATAAGGAGGGAGACCATCAGGAATTTTCACACAGGCCTGTGCTTTACAGAAATTTTGTATTCATCCTCACTCTGCCCCCACAGGCCAGCCTGACATACTTCATAAGAGTCAAGACTTCCAGCTCCTTAAATCTTCCTGCCAAACTCTATACACCAGCAGCCTTTATCAACAAGGTGGAAAACGAGGAGATGGCTTTGGGGATGTATTTCGGTATCCTGTTTGCCATGCTCGCATACAACATGATCCTCTATATTTCCATAAGGGAATCCATCTACTTGCATTATGTGCTCTTTGTCCTTTTGAACTTTCTGTTCCAGCTCGACCTTACAGGTGTCTCGTTCAAATACTTATGGCCTTCTTACCCCTACTGGGCAAATATCAGCCTCCCATTTTTCATATTTACGGCCTTTTTCTTTGGCACTCAATTTACGCGCGGGATATTGAATACCAAGAAGAACATATGGATAATAGACGTCATACTGAAGGTATTTCTATACCTTGCAGCAATAGGCGCGGTGGTAACCCTTGTCACTCCTTATAATATCAGTATCAGGCTTGCCACCCTTTTTACCATCACGGTTATGGTGCATATCGCGGCTGGTTTCATATGCCTTTTCAGGGGGTACCGCCCGGCAAGGTATTACGTGTTTGCCTGGACAGTCTCACTGGCGGGAATGGCCATATTTGCCCTCAAGTCCTTTGGCACGCTTCCCAACAACTTTTTCACCATATGGGGGATACAGATAGGTTCTGCATGGGAGGTGATACTGTTATCCATTGCCCTTGCTGACAGGATAAATATCCTAAGCAGAGAGAAGGAACGGATTCAGGCAGAATATACGAGCAAACTGGAGGCAGCCAATCTGAGGCTCGAAGAATTTACCAGGAATCTGGAGGAAAAGGTTGCCCAGAGGACAAAGGAACTGGAAAAGTCCAATATCCTCCTGAAAAAACAGGCTCAAGAGATGCGCCTCGCTGAGGAACAGGCCGCAAAGGCCAGCAAGGCCAAATCTGAATTTCTGGCCAATATGAGTCATGAGATCAGGACCCCCTTGAATGCCATTACTGGCGTGACTGGCTTGGCCCTCGATATGGATGGCCTACCGCCAAAACTTCGGGAATATCTTGAAATAATAAAGACCTCTGCGTATTCACTGCTGGGTTTGGTGAACGACATCCTCGATTTTTCAAAGATCGAGGCAGGCAGGATGGAGCTTGAAAAGACTGTTTTCAGCCTCGATGAGGTAATCGAAAACATTGCAGATATGTTTTCTGAACAGGCATCTGGAAGAGGGGCTGAACTGATAATCGATATGGATCCAGGTGTGCCAGATGGTTTGATAGGTGATCCAATGAGGCTGACTCAGCTCTTAACAAATCTTATCTCAAACGCTTTGAAATTCACGCCTGAAGGGGAGGTTATCTTAAGTTGTAGCTGTCGGGCAAAGGAGGAATCTGTTGCGAGACTGGAATTCTGTGTGGAGGATACAGGTATCGGCATCGACCCCGACAGGCTCGATATCCTTTTTGATATGTTTACCCAGGCGGATACTTCCACCACCAGGAAGTTTGGAGGGACAGGCCTTGGGCTTGCTATATGTAAAAAGATAGCCGATTTGATGGAGGGGAATATCACAGTAAGCAGCTGGCCTGGCAAGGGTACCCGTTTTACCTTTTCTGTGGCCATGGAGCTTGCCCGTGTGCCACAAGGCAAGAGAGTGTTGGATGTTGACATTCCACGTGAAACAGAGGTCCTTCTCTGTTTTGACAGCAGCAGGCTTTCAAGAGCCATAGAAAACATACTGATATCCCTGGGAGTATCCAACGTGCGATATTTAAGGGAAGATGAAATAGAACGCCACCTGGAAGCACAAAGATCATGTTGTCTCTTATGTATTGAGGCGGATCACAAAAGCCAGGTGGAAAGGGCACAAGTGCTTTTGGACAGATTTGGAACACTTTCCATTGTTGTTTGTCATCATTTCGATTTTGAGCCGTCGGGTAGCGTTTCGGGTTCGAATCAGAGGTTGTTTTTCATCCTAAAGCCAGTGAAAAAGAGCATGCTTGCCAAGATCCTCCACACAGTGGCGGCATTCAAGGATGTTGAGGAGGTCCCCCCTCATCTCCATGAATTAAAGGACAAAAAAGGTTTCTTAAGGGGTATCAAGGTGCTCTTGGTGGAGGACAATGAGATCAATCAGATGGTGGCCAAGGATATAATCTCACGGACTGGGGCAGAGGTTACCACTGCAGAAAATGGCAAAGCTGCCCTTTTGGTGGCAGATCGAGGTTTTGACATAATCTTGATGGACATTCAGATGCCCGAAATGGACGGCTACCAGACAGCCAGGGCCTTGAGAGCCAGAAAAGAGACCCGGGACATCCCGATCATTGCAATGACTGCGGGTGTTTTTGAAGACGACAGACAAAGATGTTTTCAGGCAGGCATGAACGATTTTTTGATGAAGCCCGTTACTCCAGAAGCAGTCGTAGGGATGTTGAAGAAGTGGGCCAATGTGAATCGGCAAGAAGCCAGGAGCAGTGAGGAATCAGCGGTCGAGGTAGGTCCTGCATCCCCTTTTCGTGAGATATTTAAGTCAATGGAAGGTATAGATCTCGAAGATGCCGAAAAAAGATTCAGGGGGAATAGCAGCCTTTTTTCAGATATCCTAGCCAAATTTGTCATCCAGTACAGTGATTTCATCGAGAACATTGTGGAACGACTCCACGATGGAGAAGTCTCAGAGGCCTTGTCAGGAGTTCATACACTCAAGGGTGTAGCTGCAAATCTTTCTGCTGTAGCCTTGAAGAAGGCCTGCGAGGAACTAGAATCTGCTATCAAAGAGGCCAATATGGAGAAAGCCAGAAAAATGCTCAACAAAGTGGATGATGAGATCCAAGGCATAATCTCCTCTTTCAAATCTTACAGGGGTAAAGAGGGCTTTCATCCAGAAAACACGCATGTGTCAATGACGGCAGACAGGGAAGATTTCAGTGATCATGATGAAGCATCTGTTGAAAATCTCTTTGTCCAGCTTGACGAACTTCTGGGATTGAACGATATTGATTCTGACTTGGTCTGGGAGAACTTGAAATCAAAGCTTAAAGATAAAATCTCTGATGAAAGGCTTGAAGCCTTTGAAGGCCTGTTGAAGGATATGGATTTTGAAGAAGCAAAGGAGTTGCTTGAGGAGATCAGGATGTCCTGGTCCGGACAGGGCACATAGACCCATCTCGTTGGCCCTGCAATGAAAATGAAGGAAAACCCGTCTGATACAAGATCAAAATTTTCCATCCACTCGTTGGTCGTTGATCTTCGCCATGAGATACGCTCCCCTCTAAACAGCATTATCAACATGGCAGAACTGGCCTTGAAAATGCGGCCTGAAAAGGCTGTGACAGATCATCTCCAGTCTATAGAAAGCTGTGCAAGCAGGCTCCTGTCCCTTCTCGACGACATAATGGACGTGGCTGAAGACCAGAAGTCTGTTACCGACAGCAGCATTTTTTATCTGACGTCCCTTTTGGAAGAGGTGAGGGAGAGTATAGAGGATCTCAGACATGCAAACGGGGTCGTCATGGCCTTGAATATTGACGACGAGATGCCAGAGTGTTTCAAGGCTCCAAGAGCCCTGATGCGCTATGTGCTCACACAGCTTTTGGATCTTGCCATACGGCAACTTGGTTCAAAGTATATAACCCTGAAGTTGCAATGGTCACCTCGCAACAAAGGTCTTGTCTTCACCATGGAAATGCTCCTTTCATCAGATGATGCAGAAATAGATAGGGAAATCTTAAAGGGGCACAAGTTCGCCCTTTGCAGCAGCCTTCTAAAAGAAGTTGGCTCTGGTCTTGATGTGTATAAGGAGGCTTCCGGCGTTGTCTTTACTTTTGCAGTCGATGCCGAGAGGATGTCCCAGGAGGCCCCAAGGTATTTCCCCCAAGGCCTTATTGGAGGGCCTTTTCATATAGCCATGGTGAATAGCGATGGCTTTTCATCTGAAATGATATGTCGGAGGTTGGCCAGGGAGGGATTTTCCGTCAGGACCGAGGTGTCAGTAAAAGGGGCAGCCGGCTTTTTGGCAAAAAAGGCTAGCACCCAAGGTGGCGGGTTGCTTTGTATCTTGAATTGTCAGGATCTAAAAGAAAGAGAAGATAAAGAGATCGAATTTTTGCGCAAAGCAACTGGGATTTCCGACCTGCCTGTAATTATAGTGGGGATTCCTGCAACCAGGATGATGGAAATGTCCATGGCTGGCAGCGAGATTTCGAGGAAGCAGGTGGGGCTTGTGATGAAGCCTTTTGGCGGGGACAAGATCCTTGCAGAAATTTCAAGGATTATGGGTTGGGCTGGCCAGGAGGCCACCACCACCTTGCCGCAAGCTTCAGATGGCCAGGAAGAGGATCAAAGGGCCAGATTTCAAGGCCTCAAGGTCCTGGTGGTGGAAGATGACAGGATAAATCAGCAGATCCTCCTTGGCATCTTAAAGGATAAAGGTATCAAACCAGTGATTGCATCAACTGGCAGTGCTGCAAAGAAGGCCATACAAAGAAGAAAATTTCATGCCATATTCATGGACATCAAGCTGCCAGACGACAATGGCTATGAACTTACCCTGTTCATAAGAGAAAACAAACTGAATCAGGATACACCAGTCATTGCCTTGACTGCCAGCACCTCCGACCGCAAGAAGTGTTTAGATGCCGGAATGAATGATTTTCTGACAAAACCTTACTCGGAAGTCAATATCCTCAAAACCTTGGCCAAATGGACAGGCCCTGATCTAGATTAACCATTCCTGTTACATGACCTTGTTCCCTTTGATAGCCGGGACCCGAAAAGATGTCGGTCAAGCGTTCTTTTTGTTCCTTTTTACGGCACCTGAAACCTTTGCAAATGGAGAGTGATGTCTCCCACTAAGGCCTCTGCGTGGTCTCCGTCTGTGAAAGTGATGGAAATGGTGCCACCTGCTCCAGGCTCAATTGTTGGAGGGCTGCTATAAGGGCAAGTTGCACATGGTCCGCCGCGCCAGCCATCCATGTTTCCAAGGTAAACTGAAGAACCATCTGCCAGAATATTGTTGGAAGTCCACCATCTGGCTGAATGGTCATCCCTGTAATTGTACCAGGCAAGGGCCATCTTGCCCCCTTGGGCATCCAGGAAAAATCCCATGCCATTGTAGGCTGGGTCATACCACCAGCCAGTCAGATGGCGAGAATCCTCTGGGCCTGGAGAAAAGTCGTCCATGAAAGGGCTAAAAGTCTTGGTAATAACTTGGCCATGCAAAAGTGCCGTGAATGTCAACTGTTCCGAAGGGGCCTGGCTGAAATTTACCACTATTGTGCCGATGATACTTGGTACAGGTGGCTGATAATTGTCTCCCCATGGCCATCCTGTCCAGGAATAGAGATCTCCAGAGAAATTATTCTGATCCGTCATCTGTCCGCCTGCAGAATACCAAGTGGTCCTGCCTTGGCCGTCAAATACAAACCATGCCAGGTAGATCTTATTGTCCTTGACTTCAGTAGCAAGCCCAGTGCCTGGCTCGTCTGGATCATACCACCATCCAGTAAGTTGCCTGCGGGAATCAGACAGTTCTGCATAATAAACAGCCCGTCCGTCATCGGTTTTGGCCGACCACAAAATGGCGCGGCCATTGAAGTCCAGGGATCCAATGTTTTGGTAGCACGCATCAGTGATCTGGGTAATGGCCTTGCCATCCCATGAATATATGTCTTCACATTGGTCCTTTCTCTTGACCCATACTATCTTGCCATTTTTCAGTACAGGTGCAGTATCATCATGATTGTCGTGGGTTATCTGGATGTTTTCCGCACCAGCCCAATACAGGATTTCATAATCGTTCCCGTCCCATTCAACCCAGGCGATTGCACCATGATCCAGGCTCGGTGTCAGATCATCTCCGTCTGAGTCTGTTAGTTTATGCTGTTGTTCCCCATCCCAGTAGAAAAGATCGAAGTTGTCATCTTCTTCACCTACCCAGGCAACCTTGTTCTCAAATACAGATGGTTGGGCGTCATCATAATTGTTGTCGGAGATCTGGGTCTTTTCCCCTGGAGTTCTCAAGAATATCTCCGAGTCTTTCTTCCAGAAGTCTTCGGTGTCGATCTCCACAAATGCGAGATTGTCTCCGTAAAGGGAGATGGTGTCGAGGACATCGTCTTCCATCTCTTGGATGGACATCCCGTCCCATAGTTGTACGTCATCGCTGCCATCGATCCAAGCCAGCCTATTTCCAGAGGCAGAAAGGACCATGACCTGGTCATCGTCAGAAATTTTTTGGGTCGAATCTACGGTTTCAGAGGTTTGCCACATGTATATTCCCTTGGAATAATGGCTCCAGAATGCATACCCATCACCAAGGGCGACTTTGAAAAATTCACTTTCAGAATCGGTTTGAGCCAGTTTTTTAATGTCAAGGCTTGCGTATACATCTGTAGAAATAGTGGCAAGGATTGCCGAAGACAACAAAAATGTGATCAACAAGCTGATGGTTGGTTTCATCATTGAGGCTCCATTAACGAGTAGTCTGTATAATTTTAGGGAAAGAATAAGAAAGATTAGCTTCACATAGGCACCACTTCAAGCCATGTCTTCCATTTTCCCCTCCGTAATCGTTGATGAGCCTATCCTGCAAATTTTTTTGTGTCAATATTGAGGGGTCTGATCACCTAAGCCCAAACCTCTCTCAGAAGAAAAAGGGCCAATAGCTTCTGAGGGTTGGCTGGACTGGATTTCTATTAGCTCCGCCTGGCCCAAGGATCGCTATGGCCTGTTTCCAAGGCCCCCTTAAGCCCCCTGCTCGCCCTTCTCCTTAAGGCCAACTCAAAAAGCCAATTATAGCAGTCTTCTGTATCTGCCACTGCATGCATGGAAATTGAATTTTTAGCGCGCACTTTCCTTCATAACTTCGTTCGTTGATTTACTTCTTGCAAACCTTGTATGTAGCCTTACTTGTCGTATCCCTCAGAGCAAAAGCATGGGGCACAATAACGATGTGGACACGGCAGAGACATGGCAAAGCCCCCGGTTATTCCATTGGTCTCGAATAACCTGTTTCTGTCCATGTCCATTTTTATGGCAATATCTCCTTCAGATACTCTTTTGCGGAGAGAAGCTTTTTAAGACATGCTAAATTGTCAATTTTCTCCGTAAGTTAAAGAGGAACAGGCATTTTGATAAATTTTTCATTTGTTCATTTGAATAAATTTATGAATAAATTAGTTTGACTCGAATTTGTCCTTTGGTTATATTTGAGAAAAGTAAGTAATTTTCATAACAACAAAAACGATAAAAACTTTTTGTATATTAATAAAAGTGGCAGTTCCTCGAAAACCCAGTTTCCTATGAAGGCATATCGTGTTTTGAAGTACATAAACAAGGGGTGTTTTTGATGAAAAGCAGAATGAAAAGAAATTACAGGCTGATAGTTGTTCTTGTATCTTTTTTCATGGCTGTTCAGAGTACCTTTCTTTTCAATGCGGCTTGGGCAGTCAGTGATGACGATTGTTACAGTTGCCACGGATCTTCCGACATACTCGAGATGAGCGAGGCGGACAGACTCGACATGGTGATCCCTGTAAAGGGGATCAAGAAGGTATCTCCAGGGGTCACGAGTCTATATGTCGAGCAGGACAAGTATTCGTCCTCTGTGCACGGAGATCTTAGCTGCACCGATTGCCACACGGATATTTCCCAGCTTCCCCACAAGCAATATCTAGCGCCTGTGGATTGCAGCATGTGCCATTCTGAAGTCGCAGAACAATACAAGAAGAGCCGCCATTTCAAGATAAGCCGCAAACCCTGCTGGGCTTGTCATAACCCCCACGAAGAGGCCCCAATTGACAGCTTGAGCCAGAAAGAGAGGATTTCCATATGTCTGCGTTGCCATAAGGGCACTCCCCACGACTGGCTACCCCAGCCAGAGACCCATTTCAAATATTTGGAATGCACGGTGTGCCATGCTCCAAAGGCAACCAAGGGAATGTTTCTTCAGTTTTACAAATCGAAGGATGGGAACCAGGTGCCCCTCACCTATACTGAAATGGCGCAGGCTCTGGGCGTCCAGAAAGACGATCTGTTTGAGACGATTGATATAAACAAGAACGGCAAGCTGGAACCCTTCGAGATAAAGGCTGTCTTGCACCAGTTGCGGGAAAATGGGATCAAGTCTTGTGAACTCAAGGAGGAGATTCTTGTTACAAGCCCTTATCACAATTTCACCTATAAGGTGAAAAACATAAAAGATTGTGCCATGTGCCACACCTCTGTCTCTCCATTTTACAAGACGGTTCAGGCAGAGATACCGACAAAAGGTGGCGGCGTAAAAAAATACCCAGTAAGCAGGGACTATTTGGCCAAGATGCCTCCTATTCCCAATCAGCATGCGTATCTTAAATCGGTTCATGCAGAGAATGGGGTCACGTGCCTTGACTGCCATTCAGAATTCAAGGTGTTAAAGCAACTGGGAAAAACCGTGGTGAAGTCTCCCGGCATTGTGGTTTGCGCCGAATGTCATGAAGACATAATGGAGAAGTATAAGAAGAGCCTTCATTACAAGGTGAGCAAGAAGATATGTTACAACTGCCACAATCCCCATGCCGTAGTGCCTTTCAACCAGTTGACAGCTGAACAGAGAAAGCAGATTTGCCAGAAGTGCCATACCGATGCACCCCAGAAACACAAATGGCTTTCCCAGGCCAATGTCCACTTCAAATATCTGGAATGCACGATGTGCCACAGCCCCAATGCCAGTAAAGGCATCGTCTATTATTTCCGGGGCATAACCTCGGATGGCAGGGCGGTACGGCTAAAATACAAAGACCTTGCAGCCATTCTTGGAAAACCCAAGGTCGATATTGCAGAATATATCAACAAAGGGCAACCTGGCAGGGTAAGCGCTTTTGAGCTGGCAGCGTTTCTGAAGGATTTGAACAAGAACATAAAACAGGCACCTGATCTCAAATACATAGATGTGGGCGTCCATTTAATAGTGCTCAAGCCTGTTCACAACTTTACAGACAAGGGCCTAAAGGCCAAAGAGTGCGTTGTTTGCCATTCTGCAGACGCTTCCTTTTATTCCAAGGTGCTGCTTGAGATACCCCAGCTTAATGGAGGAGTACAGACTCTGCCCCTTGATAAGAGCGTGCTGACAGGAGTACACGGGATCAGCGGCGTAAGCGATTTCTATTTGCTGGGAGAGCACAGGCTCACAAAACAGGATCTCGAAGATCTTTGGTATACCATCAAGTCTATTGGTTACAGGTGGATAGATATCATCGGCATGGTGATAGTGTTGGGAGGTCTGGGTTTTGTAGGGCTCCATACGTTGTTCAGGATAATCACAATGAAAAATCGCCGCAGACGTGGCAAACATGACAGATAATAAAACCTGCTAAGGGCAGGGTAGATTAATCAGGGGGAAACAATGACAGAGAACAGAATCTATCTTCATCCTCTTCCTGTAAGGATCTGGCACTGGGTTCACGCAGTAGGTATCGTTCTTCTGGTCCTGACTGGCATACAGCTTCACTTTCCAGGCCTCATAAGCCTTTTTGGAAATTTCAAGACGGCTGTGACAATCCATAACTTTTGCGGTTTTATGGTGCTTGCCGATTATTTTCTGTGGTTGGGCTACTACGTGATAACCGGGAAGTTGATAAAGATGTATGTGCCACCCAAGACCGATATCACCAAGGGATTGCCACAACAGGCTGCATTCTATCTCTATAAATATTTCAAGGGGGATGAACCCCCGTTTGAACCATGTGCAGACGAAAAGTTCAACTCCCTACAAAAATGTGCCTACTGTTTCATCATGTTCGTGCTGGTGCCTTTGCAGATGGCTACCGGGGTGATGCTATATAACATCAGGTTGTTCAAGCCCTTGATGGATGTCTTTGGTGGGGTGCAGGTGGTCGATGCGATTCACCTGATCTCTTCCTACTGTTTTGTTTCATTTCTGTTTGTGCATCTTTACCTCTGTACTCTTGGCCATACGTTTTGGGCACACTTCAAGGCCATGGTCTATGGATATGAAGAAATACACCATCCGGGTTGAGAAGGTATAAAGAGCTGAACCCATCCAGGCTTGATCTATTCCTATCCCATCCCATCCAAGGGCCTGGATGGGGTTTCAGCCGCCCAAGTGAAATATCAATCAGGATGTTATTCAGGTGTTTGGGGTCGTCCTTAGGTACTCATGTGTGGGACACATATCGATAAATGGAAATTGTGCCCCCTTCTATTCGCCTTGGTCAGCGGCTGGCCTTGAAGGAAGCTCAAGGATTACAAGGGGCCTTCCAGCCTTGTTTCCTATTCGCAGATCTCCTCCATGATCGAACATTATCTTGCGACAGAGGGCCATCCAGAGACTAGAATGTTTAGAGGGAGATGCAGAAGATTCATCTGGTTCAAAACGTCCATGTAGATCTCCTGGGCATGGATCCTTTGCTGTGCCATCTTGTTCCACTACAATCAGAATCTCATCCATGCACAGTCGGGCTTGTATCAGCAGGGCATGACTGCGGCTGTCCATAGAGTCCATTACATATTCCACTACATGCCATAGGACCTGGGCTATCAGGGCCTTGTCCATCATTATGATAGGTAGATCGTCTTCAATCATGCATTTTATATGGACATTGTGCCTCGTGCCTTCATAGCGAAGGCCTTTGCACCAGCTCTTCATGGCATTTGCAATGTCTGTGGGCGCAAAATGTGGATTGATGGGCGGAACCTCTTCACAGATGTGCATTATGGCCTTTTCCATTTCCTCTACGCAAGACAGCACCTGCTCCATCTGTCTTCTTATGCTGTAAGGGGTTTCAGGGTCCAAAACGATGTGTCTTGTCAATCCGCCAATGGCCATCAAGGGGTTTCTGAGCTCATGAGTTAACCTGTACACGATTTGGGCGATGGCTATAATCTTTTCTGCTGCACCGAGCCGCTCCTCCAGGATGAGCTTATCCTCCTGGATCTCTATGATTTCCCAGAGCAACCTTGCACCCACATGGTCCAGGACCTTTACCTTTTTGGGTTTCTTGGCAAGGATATCTTCTAAGATTTCGTCTACTCCTGTGAGTTCAATGATGAGGTCCAGGTTCGAAAGTTTGAAAAATTCCGTATAATCCTCAGCCGTCCTGATGCCAAGTTCTTCGGCAAGCACCTTGCCAGGAGCATCTGGTTTAGGGTCAGCAACACCTAAAACGTTCAGCTTGAGGCTTCTCAGTGGGTAAGTGGTAAGAAGGCGGAGGATGTCTCTGCATCCCTTCCCTCCTCCTACGAACACAACGTTTAATGTGTGTATGTGTTCAGGTGAGTAAGAATCGTTTTTCAAGAATTCTCCCCTGCCTGCTATGTTGATGGAGCGTGGTTTGGAGATATTGAGGCAAAAAGTTCTTTACCATAAAAATCCTTTCCAATGAGATTATTAGATTATATCAGGAATTAGCCTGAGATGAAAATAGTGAAGGAGGGTTGCGGAGCGCCCTGAGGTTATTGCTATTCCTTTTCGGGTTTGATTTCCTCTACAGGTATCACAAAGCTGAACGTACTTCCTTTGCCTGGCTCGCTTTCCACCCATATTATGCCGTTATGCATTTCGACGAAGTTTTTGCAAAGAGCAAGGCCTAGGCCAGTGCCTTTGTATCTTTTTGCGCGCGATGAATCTACCTGTTCAAAGGCGTCAAAGATCTTACTCAGGTGTTCCCTTTTAATCCCTATTCCGGTGTCAGAGACAGATATCTTGAGGAAGGCCCGATCGTTGTTATAGAGATTTGACAGGTTTTTCTTGAAAATAGTCGGGAGGTTCTGTTCAAGCCAGTTCCTTGAGACAGTCTCTGCTCGAAGCTCTATACTGCCTCCGTCTGGTGTGAATTTAACAGCGTTTGAGACGAGATTGTAAAGTATCTGTTTGAGTTTTTGTTCGTCGGCTTTGATGGTTTCAGGAATCTCGCCCACGTTTACTGATAATTGGATGTTGTGCTTCATGGTCTTGTGGCGAATCATATTAAGGCTGGACTGTAGTACATCTTCAACCATGATATCTACGGGGTTCAGCTCCACCTTGCCAGCCTCGATCTTAGACAGATCCAAGATATCATTTATAAGGGCGAGAAGGTGTCTGCCGCTTTCCAAGACATCTGATAGATAGTCTTGTTGGATTTCATTCAATTCGCCAAAATGTTGGTCCAGCAGCAATTCTGAGAATCCGATTATAGCATTTAAGGGTGTGCGAAGCTCGTGGCTCATATTTGCGAGGAAATCACTTTTCATTCGGGAAGCCCTCTGAAGCTCTATTATACTTTCTTTGAGCTGAGCAGATTTCTGACGCAGGTCTTCGAAGGTCATGGCGTTATGTATGGCTACACCAAGCTGTTTCGTAGCGTTTTGAAGAAAGGTGAGGGTGTATTCGTCAGGAGGACGCACCCCTGCAAGCACCAGCACGCCAATACCCTTGTTCTGAAAACTCAGTGGAAACGAAAAGACCTCCAATGACTTGAACAGCCCATTGCCAGGGTCTTCTTTCCACGAAGTGGAGATAGGCTCTCCCTGCTCAAATACCTTGCGGGCCACCTTCTCACTGAGGGTCTCCATTTCCTTGGGGATGAAGGGATTATGGCTGGTCCAATTGTCAAGAGAAGGAGCAGAAAAGGTCTTTTTCACCTTGAGGGTTTGAGAGTCGTGATCCCATAAGAGGATAGCCCCCCATGTGACATTGGCCACCTCTGCGATCTGGGTGAGGCATTTTTCCAGCATTTCGTTTATGTCTATGGAGTTCATGCGGCTGACTAGATCGCCATAGGCCTGCTGGATCTTTTTTTGTATCCAGAGCTTCTTTTTCTGCGCTTCACTCAGTTTTAAAGCTTCAGTGCGCAGGGCAACTTGCCTTTCCAGCTGTTCCCGGTTCATCTCCAGCCTGCGGTCCCGTTCCTGGATCTGTTCAAGCATGTTGTTGAAGCCATCCATGAGCATGCCCAACTCATCCCTGTTATGTGCAGCCTTGACCCTGACTGAAAAGTCCTGTCTTTTCCTCACTGCCTGCATGGTGCTGGCAAGGTTCTCTATGGGTACGGAAATTATGCGTTGAAGCCTAGAGGATATGAAATAGGAAAGGATTATCAAGACAGCCATAATACCTGATATAATCAGGGCAAACAGTTTGATGTGACCGTAGATCCACTTTTGATCAGCCCGGATAAAGACGATTCCAATAGTCTTGCCATTGAGTTCTACGGGTTTAACCATGTCTAGGTAGTCTCGGGCAAAGTCCTTCTGGGGTGACGAGCAAAAGAAAAAGGTGTTGTTCTGGTTCCTCTTTAGCGCCTGTTCCGGTTTGATATGGGCTGGAAGCGAAACCTTGGGATCAGGAGTAAATTCTGCAAACAGTTCACCTTTGGAGTTGTATATTGCAGCTGCCACTATATGGGGTTCCACCTTTAAGGCTTCAAGGAGTTCAGTTGCCGTATCGGGGTCCTGAAAGCTCAGGGCAGCAGTACTGTTAATGGCGGTGATCCCTGCGATTGCCGATATGTTGTTTATCACAGATCTCCGAATGGAAAGGGCCTCGTTCACTACAAAAATAGCGGATATAACAAGGATCATAAGGCCAGATGTGGCCAGGATCATGATGGTCAGCTTGTTTTTTAGGGATAGATCCTTGAAGTTAAACAATCTCATTTGCCCATCCCTCTAATAGACCGAATGATCTTTGCTACCTTGAGAAGCTTTGAATTGAACGATATGCCGGCATTCCGTGCAGCATCTACGTTGATTACGATCTGGATACGTTTGCCTTTTGGCAAAAGGCCTACCATGCCGCCGTTTTTGAGAAAGTCTGGACTGTCGCCAATGGTGAGCACACCTTGCCTTGCCAGATCCCTGAGCATTTCTCCAAGGGGTGCCTCCATGGATTTATCTAGAAAAAGGATTTGGCAATCGCCTATTTCTGACAGGGACTGGATGAATTTGATATAAAAGGGCCTGCCTTTCAGCGTTTCCCCTTTTGTCAATAGCAACAGGTTGTGGGCGATGGCTTGACTGCCCACGACAGCGATTACTATGGGTCTTTCCGGCCCAAGGGATTGTGAGTCAGGCCATGTCACGAAGTTTGTAAGGTTATATATAAAGGCGGCTTTTACTTGGTCTGGTTTGAATGTTGCCGCATAGAGGCAAGGTTTTGTGAAAACCAGCACAATAAGGCAAAGAAGGCAGCAACTGGTACAGGCAGAGGCTGAGCATTTCCATTTCAAGTTGGCTGCTAAAAGCTCCACGATATCTTTCCGTAAAAGCTGCGAGGGATTTGTGACGCCACGATACTGCCAATATTGGTATATTCTGGATGGCGGTTGTCTAGCATATTTTGTACTTTGAAGCTAATGGACAAATTTCTGATGGGGCTCCATCCCAGGCGTAGGTCCAACCGGTTGTAGCCGGGAATGCCCATCTGTGGAAGTTCATCAACATGAAACAGAAACGTATCCAGTTGTAAATTATGGGGAAGGTCCATGTAGCTCCTGAAAGAGACCTGGTTACGGGGGATGTTCCCTTCTCCAAGCTCCATGTCAAAAACCTGTTTCTCGGTGTGGAGGCGCAGCTTGAGCCATGAATAGGCCATGCTTATTTTCCACCATCTTGCAAGTTCAAGTGTCCCTGAGATTTCTATTCCGTAGCCGTCCTCATGGTATTGATTTAATATATTCAATGGAATTATGCGCTTATCCGGTGGCGGCATTACGAAAAGAGGCGGCTCTGGCGCACCTTCCCTGCTGGTGCGAAGGTTTCTGTAAACGTTGTAGAAGGTGGCTATGTCAAAGGAGAATCGCTGTTCTGGCACAAAACGGTAGCCTGCTTCATAAGCAACGAGTTCTTCTGAATCAAAATCATCGTTGCCCTTCATGACCACATAGTTTTCAGTAGGGCCAGTTCTGAAGGAGTAAAGGACGATATTCATGTCTCGATCGGCTCTTGAAGGCGTTCGCACTGCCCTGGAAACTGCGGCCCAAAAGGTTTGGTGCGCATCGGGCTTGAAACGAATCCTGGCGCTTGGCTGTATTTCAAAACCGCTGTAGTCATTGTGCTCGAGTTTGGTGCCAAGAGTTATGTCGAGCCTGTCCTTAACTATGGAGATCTGATCCTGGAAAAAGGCTGAAAACAGGTTGTGGAGCCTGCTTTTAGGCTCGAAATCAAATACATCTGTCTTGGGGATATTGTCATGTACCAACCTGTAGCCCAACCCCCATATTATCCCATGTCTTTGTTTTGCCCGAAACGAATGTTGAAAATCAAGATCCAGGGTGTCTATCGTGTCCTTCATATATGCTGAATCACGGACTGTCCTGTCGTAATACCACTGAAAGGTCATATCAGAGGTAGAAGAGAGTCTGTGTGACCATCTGCCAAGGATATTGCCACCATTCAAGTCTGTGCTCTGGGAGCCAAACACAGCAGCACGGCCAAATGGCGCAAATTGAACCAAGTCGTGTGCCTGTCCAATATAAATATCCCCTTGGAGGGTCAAGTCGGTCTGGTCTGAGGCATTCCAGTCAATCCTGAACCCACTGCGTCCCATGTTCCAATCATCATTGGAGTCCTGACCGTTTCGAAGCTCAAATGGGCCTCTATTGAAATATTTGGTATAAGCACGGTACCAGCCTTTCTGCCCAATTTTCCCGCCATATCTCAGGGAGCCGAAACCTTGTTCAATGTTTCCTCCTCCAGCGGTAATCAGGCCGCCCTGCGTGTCCCTTGCCTTTTTAGTAATGATATTTATGACACCGTTTACGGCATTGGCCCCCCACAGTGTTGCACCTGGGCCCCGGATGACCTCGATTCTGTCGATATCTTCCAGCAAAGTGTCCTGTACATCCCAGTTGACGCCTGAAAAAAGTGATGTATATACGCTCCTGCCATCTATAAGGACAAGTAGCTTGTCGGCAAACCACGCATTGAATCCCCTGGAGCTAATGGCCCACTTGTTGCCGTCTATCTGGGCCACCTGCATTCCAGGCACCATCCTGAGGATCTCTGGGATGGAAGTGAATCCGCTCCTCCTTATATCTTCTGAGGTTATCACATACACGGCCGCATCGGCATTGGATAGTCGTTCTTCCTTTTTTGAAACCGTGGTGACCTCTAAAGATGCCAGCTGTTCGATGCTCAAGTTCTTGAGGTATATTAAGGCCTCTTCTGGGGTTTCGTCTTCGGCTCTAAGTGGCCGAGCCACCAGTAACAGGCATATGATAACAGCCACGATGCGGGACATATGAAGCAATTTACAACCGATCATTTCTAGACTCCAACCTTCCTGGTTAACCAAGATATTGGGATAGGTCAGCCAGAAAAGTTCTGGTATTTATAGGCTTGCTTATGTAACCGTTGCATCCTGCATCCCTGGCCTTTTTTTCATCACCCTGCATGGCATAAGAGGTAAGGGCCACTATTGGTATGTCTTTGGTGCGTCGATCGTTCTTGAGGATGCTTGTGGCTTCAAGCCCATCCATGCCAGGTAGCTGAATATCCATAAGTATCAAATCTGGTAGATTGGTCCTTGCCAGCTCGATTCCAGTCTCTGCATCAACTGCCTCAAATATGCGAAACTGTCCCAGGGTCAGGAGTGTGCGGACCAGCTTCATATTGGTTTTGTTGTCTTCTATGACCAAAATGGTCTTTTGCCCCATTTAGCTAAGTATCCTCTCCAATAGATGTTGAGTTCTTATGCGGGTACCATTCAGAATCATCCTGTGCAAGCCCAAAAGGTTTAACCAGTACTAGTGGCAGCATTGGCAAAAAGGCCCGGTTTTCCAAAAACATGCTATATAAACATATCGGAATAAACATGCCTGTATCAAAACCTCCTGCCCCATTTTTTTTGTGCCTGTAGTTTTTTCCTTACAACTGCAAAGGTAAGATGTTGCAATTGAATCCCACAGACTGAGGAAAAATCTCAAATATTATGCCTGAAACTAGGCATGCAAAGGGCATGGCTTTATTTCTTTTTTTTGTTTTTCAGACGACCCATGCCTGACAGATGTCAGGCTCGAAATATTTTTTTAACTACCCTTTGAAGAGCTGGACGTCATGCGGCCTTGTGATCTTTGAACATGAAAGCCAAGGACATCCAGCATTCCCAAGGCTTAATTCTTCATTTCTCCCATTGGGTAAGATCCTAGCCATTTCAGGAAGGTACAGCCACCCCTTATGGATTCTACTCCTTCTTTCACGTGCTCATCCTCGATGTGGCCAGCTATGTCGACATAGAAGAGATAGCGCCACGGTTCATCCTTTACTGGCCTCGATTGGATCTTCGTCAAGTTTATCCCCTTGGTGGCCAGTGGTTCCAACAACCTGAAGAGGGAACCTGGCCGGTCTTCTAAGCTTAGAAGCAGGGATGTCTTGTCTTTTCCGCTGGGTCTTGGACATTCGTGGCCAAGGATTAAAAACCTGGTGGTGTTTCCTGCATAGTCTTCGATCCTTTTGGCCACGGTATAAAGATTGTAAGTCCTTGCGGCAAGAGGGCTTGCTATTGCAGCCACGGATTCATCCACTGCTGCCCATCTGGCAGCCTGTGCCGTGCTTACCACCTCTTCCGTTGGCACAGCCGGTAGGTTTCTCTGGAGCCAGAGCCTGCACTGAGCCAGCGCATGGGGGTGGGATAAAATGCGCCTGATCTTGTCTATCCTGCCGCTTTTGCTTATGAGGTCGTGCGATATAGGCATGTAGAGTTCTCCGCACACCTTGATTTGATAATCGTTTAGTCCATCAAGGGTGAGGGCCACAGTGCCTTCTACAGAATTTTCCACAGGCACGACTCCAAAATCTATACGCTTTCTCTCCACCTCCTCAAAGACTTCCGTGATGTTGCCTTTTGGTATGAAATCAGGGGCATGACCAAAGAATTCCGCAGCGGCCATATGAGTGAATGTGGTTTCAGGGCCAAGATACCCCACCCTAGCAGGTCTTTGTGCGTTTCTGCATGCCGAGATTATTTCGCTGAAGATGACCTGTAGCCCATCAGGGGGAAACCTTCCCTGGTTGTATTCCAGGATGTGGTCGATTACTTCCTTTTCCCTGACCGCATCCAAGGGCTGGGCCAATGATTTAGCCTTGGTCTTGCCTATTTCCTCTGCTACAGAGAGTCTCTCCTGGAGTAGTGCCACAAGATCCCTGTCAATGGCATCGATTCGCGATCTAAGCTCCTGTAGCCTTTCTATCTGTTTTTCGTCGAGTTTCTGCATTGTGGTATTCCCGGGTATTATCTTGAAAGGATTTTCCTGATCTCTTTGAGTTCTTTTTTTATTTCATGCAAAATACGGTGGTGGTTTTTGGGCGCAAGATTGGGCGTCTGAGCAGCTTCACCACTTCGTTGAAGCAGCTCCAGCCTCTTTCTTGCCCCGGCTATAGTGAAGCCTTCATGGTAGAGCAGCCTTTTTATGAGCTTTATGGTTTCTAGATCCTGTTTACGGTATAGGCGCTGTCTCGATACCCTTCTAGGCTGTATCTGACGAAATTCCCGTTCCCAGAACCTCAGCACATGAGGCTCAACTCCCACTATCCTGCTGACTTCTCCTATCCGATAGTATTTGCGGTCTTTTTTCAGCATTGACCATCTTTTTCAGTAGAGGACTCGGCCGAAATGAAACAGTTTTTCTAGCAGGGATAATAATGGATTCCCCTGTAGATGGATTTATACCCTTTCTGGCATTTTTGAAAAGGGGGCAAAATGTTCCAAAACGAACAATTTTCAAGGGCTCGCCAGATTCCAGAATATCTGTCATGTGGTTGAAGACAGCATCCACGATCTTTTTACTGGATCTGACGGAAAAGCCCATTTCCTCACTGATTTTCTCTGCCAGTTTCAGCTTGGTAAGGGTGGACTTATCCATCTCAACTTCTCATTTCAGCCTTGAATTTCTCGAGCAGATTATCAACCAGCGGGCTGTGAACAGCCAGCACTTCAGTTTCAGTAAGGGTGTGATCCTTGGCCCGGTAAATGAATCTAAAGGCCAGACTTTTCTTGCCCTTGGGCACCGGACGTCCTCTGTAGACATCGAAAATGAATATGTTTTCCAGAAGCTTGGGTTTGGTTTTGTATATGAAGTCGAAGATCTCTTGTGCCCTGACCGAATCGTCGAGGATTATTGACAGATCGAGATCAAGGGCAGGAAAACGGGCTAGAGGCTTGAATCTGATACCTTCCGATGCCTCGTTTATGAGTTCTGGAATAGAGAAATCAGCAAGAAATACCTTGGAAGCTATATCAAACGAAGATAAAATCTTTGGAGCAATTTGTCCCAGGGTCCCCAGTCGGGCACCTTCCCGTGAAATCAAGTCCATGGAGATGCCAGGTATGTAAAAGGGTTCCGGGTCGGAAGAGACCCTGAATAAGATGCCATTTATTCCCAAATGGCATAACAGGTTTTCTGTAAGACCCTTGATGTCGAAGAAATCCACCTCTTGTTCTGGCCATGCCCAGGTCTGCTGAAACCTCTGTCCTGTCATGGCGCAACAAAGTCTTTGGTGTTCGTCTGGAAGTACACCAGGACCTTTGTCAATGAATACGGCTCCCACTTCATAAAGGGACAAATCCAAGTTGCGCTTCTTCAGGTTTCTGGAGATGGCAGAGAGCATGGAACAGATCAAATTCGTTCTCATGATGGACTGGTCTTCTGCCAAGGGGTTTTTGAGTCTTACGGCCCGGTTGCGCTGGTCTTCTGGATCGAGCCTTAGGGCATCGAGTTCTTTAGGGGAAATAAAACTGTATGATATGATCTCGCAGAGACCCTGTCCTGTCAGGAATTGTCTTATCTTGTCTGTAAAGGCTTTTTGGGATAGCGCAGGCTCAACTATCAGTTCCCCAACAGGAGAAGCAGTAGGGATCGAGGCGAAACCGTGAAGTCTTGCCACTTCTTCCACCAGATCTATCTCTTCCTTGAGGTCTGGCCTGAAGGAGGGAACTTTCACCTGTATAGCGTTGCTGTCTTGGTCCACCACCTCGATCTCTATGGAATTCAGGATCTTAGCCATCTCAGCATGGCCAAGATCTGTACCAATGAGGCTGTTTGCCCGCTGTGGCCTAAGGACTATATTCTGGGGGACATAGGGCCTTGGGTTTTGATCGAGGATTCCCTGGTATGTTCCACCTGCCAGGTCGAGAAAAAGGCCGGTTGCCCTGTGGGCAGCAGTGAGTTGTCCATCAAAGTCGACTCCCCTTTCAAAACGGTAAGAGGCCTCTGAGGGCAGCTTCAACATCTTGGCAGTCCTTCTGATGCTCCAAGGGGCGAACCACGCACTTTCAAGGAGGATGGAGTTTGTCTTGTCTGTCACTTCTGTCTCAAGGCCGCCCATGACACCTGCCACTGCAACAGGGCGTTCCAAATCGCAGATAAGAAGCACCCCCTGCGGAAGCTTTCGTTCTTTTCCATCGAGAGTGACAATTCTCTCTCCTTCTTTTGATGGCCTCACAATGATCCCTCTGCCCTTGAGGGTATCCAGGTCAAAGGCGTGAAGTGGCTGGCCAAGCTCCAAGAGCACATAATTAGTAATGTCCACAATGTTGTTGATGGGGCGGATCCCGCAGGCTGCAAGCCTTCTTGCCATCCAGCCAGGTGAAGGGCCTATATTCACACCGGTTATTACGGCGCCCACATATCTTCGGCAAAGTTTTTCGTCTTCTATTTCGATGGTAATTCCTGGATTCAAGGCTTCTGGGAGTTTTTTGTCGTTACGAGGGGGGGTGAATGGTACGCCAAAAAGTGCCGATACTTCCCTTGCGACACCTGTTATGCTCAGACAATCGGGCCGGTTGGGAGTAATGCCTATTTCGAAGACTAGGTCATCGAGGTTTGCCAGGGAGGAAAGGTTTTGCCCAACCTTGGCTGTAGGAAATTCAGTGGTGACGTCAAAAAGTCCGCTAGCATCTCCTTCGAGCATCACTTCCATACGGGAACAGAGCATGCCTTTGGAGACGTGTCCATAGACTATGCTCTCCTTGATTTCCTTGCCATCTGGCATCTCTGTGCCTGGAGGAACGTAGATCGTAAGCATGCCTTCTGCCACATTGGGCGCGCCGCATATCACGCTGACTTCCCCGCCGCCTGTTTCTATGGTGCAGAGGGTTACGTCCTTCTCTTCTCTGACAGGCTCTACCTTGGCTATGCGTACCACTTCGGCCTTATCCAGCCAAGGATATGCAGGTTCGATGGCTTCGACTTCCAGCCCTGCAAGTGTAAGCCTTTCGGCAACCTCCATATAATCAGCCTCAAAAGGCGCTATCTCTCTGAGCCAAGATGCCAATACCAACATGATGCTTATCTCAAAATTGAGTCAAAAATCTCAGGTCGTTGTCGTAAAAGAGCCTGATATCGTTAATGCCATAGCGGAGCATGGCAATCCTTTCGATGCCTAATCCAAAGGCAAAGCCGCTGTAGACCTGGGGGTCGATGTCCACGTGCCGGAATACAGCAGGATGAACGAGACCTGCACCAAGCACTTCCAGCCAGCCAGTCTGGGAGCAGACCCTGCACCCCTTTCCTCTGCACATGACACACTGGATGTCTATCTCCGCGCTTGGTTCAGTAAATGGGAAGAAGCTGGGACGGAATCTGACAGATGTTTCACGGTCGAAGATCTCCTGGGCAAAATGGGTCAGAATGCCCTTAAGGTGGGCGAACGACACATCTTTGTCTACCATGAGGCCTTCGACTTGATGAAACATGGGTGTATGAGTCACATCAGAATCACATCTATAGACCTTGCCTGGTGCAATGATCCGGACAGGCGGGGACATCTTCTCCATGGTGCGGATCTGAATTGGAGAAGTATGCGTTCTTAGAAGCACCTTGTCATCCACATAGAATGTGTCCTGCATGTCCCTGGCCGGGTGATCAGGTGGGATGTTTAGTGCCTCGAAATTGTAAAAATCAAGTTCTATCTCAGGGCCTTCTGCTACTGTAAACCCCATTTTTTCAAATACGTCGCATACCTCGTTTAGGACCTTGGTAATAGGGTGCAGATGGCCAAGGGGCAATCTCCTTCCAGGTAAAGTAGGATCAAAACCCTTGATCAGCTCAGGGCCAGCCGCTCTGCTCTGTACGGTTTTGAGCCGCTGGTTGATTGCCTGTTCTATTCTGGTCTTTATCTGATTAGAAAGCTTCCCAATAACAGGGCGCTCTTCTTTCGGGAGGCTGCCAACTTTTTTTAAGATGGAAGTCAGTTGGCCTTTTCTGCCAAGAAATCTTATCTTCAGCTCTTCGAGGCCCTTCTTGTCGGAGGCATTTTCTATGGCCTCGATCGCCTCTTTTTCAATATCCCTGAGCTGTCTTTCCATTGGCTTAAAGGTTAGATGGCTGCCTTTGCCTTTTCCACAAGGCTTGAAAATACAACTGGCTCAGTAACAGCCAGATCAGCGAGTATCTTTCTGTCAACGCCTATTTTGGCCTTGTTGAGCCCGCCCATGAACTTGCTGTAGGAGATGCCGTTCAAGCGGCATGCGGCGTTTATTCTGGTTATCCAAAGGCGCCTGTAAGAGCGTTTTTTTGCCCTTCTATCCCTGTAGGCATAACAAAGGGCCTTTTCCACGCTGTCTTTGGCCTGGCGATAGCACCGGCTCCTTGAACCCCTGAAGCCCTTGGCAAGCTTCAGGAGCTTTTTTCTTCTCCTTCTTGCCTTGAATCCTCTTTTTACCCTGGGCATATCTATTTACTCCTTGAAAGACTTAAGCATATGGGAGCATACGCTTTATATGTGTAATCATGGTTTCTGAGATAACCTTGTCCTTTTTCATATTCCTCTTGCGTTTCCTGGTCTTCTTAGTGAGGATATGACTGTGGCCTGGTTTGTTGAACATGAATTTGCCGCTGCCGGTCTTTTTGAACCGCTTTGCAGCAGACCTTTTGGTTTTTAACTTTGGCATGGTAAATAACCCCGCATAAAAATTTTTCAACAGTGGCCGAATCCATAAAGGGATTGCCCTGTCTTGTTGATAAACCTTAAGACGCACAAAAGGGAATTATTAACCCCAAAAGACCTCGAGGTCAATTGTTGATGCCAATAAAATTAAAGAAAAATTCCCTGATACTCAGGCCTTTTTCGGAGCAAGGATCATGCTCATGGCCCGGCCCTCCATGTTCGGCATGTGCTCTACTGCAGCAATGTCCGCCATTTCGTTGGCGATCTTCTTGAGCATTTCAAAACCGATTTCAGGATGGACGATCTCCCTGCCCCTGAAGGTCACAGTGACCTTGACTTTATTGCCCTGATTCAGGAATTTGACGATCTTCTTCCTCTTGACGTTAAGGTCGTGGACATCGGTCCTGGGACGCATCTTGATCTCCTTGACCTGGATGACAGTTTGCCGTTTTTTTGCCTCCTGCGCCTTTTTACTCTGTTCGTAACGGTACTTACCGTAATCCATGAGCCTGCATACAGGCGGTCTGGCATTTGGTGCAACCTCCACCAGGTCAAGGCCGGCATCCCTGGCCTTGTTGAGTGCCTCGTCCAAAGGCACAACCCCCAATTGTGTTCCATCTTCGGCAATAAGGCGTACTTCAGACGCCCGAATCCTGTCGTTAACCCTTACTCTCTGCTCTCTGGCGATACTGCACCTCCCGTTTTTCCTCTCTCCGCCTCTGCCAGCATGATTTCCATAAAGGAATCAACTGGCATGGCATCCATCTTTTCTCCCCCCCTGGTTCTGGGACTCACTGTTTTGTCAGCAACCTCCTGGTCTCCTAGAACCAGCATATAGGGCACTTTTTCCATCTGGGCTTCACGGACCTTCTTGCCCAGTTTTTCATTTCTGAGGTCGAGCTCCGCCCTGATCCCTCTATTTCTGAGTGCATCGAACACCTCTCTGGCCCAGTCGTCTTGCCGGTCTGTAATAGTGAGTACACGGACCTGCACTGGTGCCAGCCATAAAGGAAAGGCCCCGGCATAATGTTCTATGAGTACTCCAAAGAAGCGCTCCAATGAGCCAAGAAGGGCCCTATGAACCATAATAGGAACATGGGGCTGACTGTCCTTGCCCGTGTAGTTTACATTGAAACGTTCAGGAAGATTGAAATCCACCTGTATGGTGGAACACTGCCATGAGCGGTCGAGGCAGTCCTTTATCTTTATGTCTATCTTTGGGCCGTAGAAAACCCCTTCACCAGGATCTATCTCATATTCCAGACCTTGTTCTTCAAGGGCCTTTTTCAGGGCGTTTGTCGATAGTTCCCAATTTTCATCGCTACCCACATATTTATCAGGCCTTGTAGAAAGGTATATATCATAGCGGCTAAATCCAAACACCCTTAACATGTAAAGGGTCATGTCTAATATTTCGTTTATCTCCTTATGGAGCTGATCCGGCCTGCAGAATATGTGGGCATCGTCCTGAGTAAAGCCCCTTACCCTCATGAGGCCGTGGAGTGTGCCTGTTCTTTCGTATCGGTAGACAGTGCCTAGTTCACACCACCTCAAAGGCAGCTCCCTATAGCTCCTCTTCCTAGAGTTGTATATGGCTATATGAAAGGGGCAATTCATGGGTTTGATCTGATAACTCACCTCGTCGATCTCCATGGGTGAGTACATGTTCTCAGAGTAAAAATCCAGGTGCCCGCTGGTCTTCCATAGCTCCCTTTTGGCAATGTGGGGTGTAAAGAGCAAGTCATAGCCCCTTTTCAGGTGTTCATTGCGCCAAAAGTCCTCCATGAGTTTTCTGACCATGGCCCCCTTGGGATGCCACAGGATAAGGCCTGGGCCAATCTCATCTTGTATGGAAAACAGGTCCAACTGCTTGCCCAATTTCCTGTGGTCTCGTTTCTTGGCCTCTTCCAATCTCTGGAGGTGCTGCGCTAGCTCTTTTTTGGTAAAAAAAGCAGTGCCATAAATCCGCTGGAGCATGGGACGGTTCTCATCCCCTTTCCAAAAAGCGCCAGCCACATTTATCAATTTGAAAGCGGGGATCTTGCCAGTATCTGGGAGATGGGGGCCTCGGCAGAGGTCAACGAAGTCGTCCTGCCTGTAAAGCGAAACGATATTTTCGCCCTGCTCCTCCAGGTCCTCGAGTAGCTCCACCTTGTATTCTTCCCCCATTTCCCTGAACATATCTTTTGCCTCGTTCAGGGCCACCTCCTGCCTTTCAATGGGAATGGCTTTCTGGGAAAGCTCCCGCATCCTGGCCTCGATGCGTTCGAGGTCTTCTGGTGAAAATGACGTGGGTGTATCAAAATCGTAGTAGAAACCACTTTCTATTGCAGGGCCTATGGCCACCTTAGCCTGGGGATAGAGCTGTTTGACAGCCTGTGCCATCAAATGAGCCGTAGAATGGCGCAACACTTCGAGGGCATCTGGATCTCCAGTGAATATAGGTTCCACCTCGCTGTCTTCGCTCAGGGGGAACGACAGGTCCCTTAGCTCACCGTTTACCTTTGCAAGTATGAGTTTCTTGCGCTTCTTTTTACCCAGGAGCTGCGACAGTAGCTCTCCGACCTTGGTGCCAGGCTCTGTTTCAAAAACTTCCCCGTTTTTTATCTGTATCTTAATCATGTTTTCAAGGTTTCCTGAAGATGTGGATTTCTCATCATACTTTACGGCCGTTGCACCTTTTAATTAAAAATAAAAAAGGCATCTGCCGCCAGTCTTGTGGCCTCTCAGATGCCTTCTTTCATACATTTAATATTGGACAAAGTAAATTAAAAAAGCAAAAATGGTAGGCGCGGGCGGGATCGAACCGCCGACTTCTACCGCGTCAAGGTAGCGCTCTCCCCCTGAGCTACGCGCCTGTCCAGTAGAATTTAAAAAGTAATGACGGAATTGTTCAGATAACAGGATTTGGGTTTTCTGTCAAGGTGAGGGCAAAATAGATGATAAGAGCAAGCCTTATTTCAAAGATATTCGAGGCAGCAAGTATCCAGCGATGGAATGATCATGTCAGGCCAGTTGAGTTAACAGAGCTTGATAAACAGGCCCACAAGATGTTGATTGCCTATGTACTGGGCAGATTTCAAGAGCATGTCCATCCTGTCAACTGGACGAGACTCATGGAGGGTGGCCTTTTTGAGTTCCTTCAAAGGGTAGTGCTCACTGACCTGAAGCCACCGGTGTTTCATTACCTCATGAAAAAGGCTGGCCCCAGCCTGAACAGGTACGTGCTTTCACAGGTTGAAGAGGATCTGTCAGGCCTGAAAAGCCTTGACAGCGGCAGGCCCCTAGTTGGTGAGATGGAGGATTTTTTAGAAGATCAATGGGAGGGCAAGGCTGAAAAGCGCATATTGAACGCGGCCCACTATCTGGCCACAAAGTGGGAATTTGAGCTGGTGTATCACGCATTTCCCAAGATGTATGGCATAGATGAGACCAAAAAGGAGATAGAAGACAAGATCGAGGATTATTTTGAACTGATCGGGGTACAAAAGATATTACTGGGAGGCAAGTCACATCATTTCATCGACCTTTGCAGTCAACTCAAATTTCAGAAACGCTGGTCCAGAACACCCCGTATTCCCCAGACCAGTGTGCTTGGCCATATGTTAGTGGTGGCAATCTTTGTTTATCTGCTAACTGGGAAACTTGTTTCAGGGCCGTGTAACAAAAGGCTTTACAATAATTTTTTCTCAGCCCTCTTCCATGATCTGCCAGAAGTTTATACAAGGGATATCATATCTCCTATAAAGAGGCAGGTACCTGGCCTCGATACGGTGATCCAAGAATATGAAAGGAGAAAGATAGAGGAAAAGGTCTTGCCACTGCTGCCAGAAAGCTGGCATAAGGAATTGATATACTTCCTGGAAGATCAGTTTGAGGACAGGGTGCTGATGGAAGGCTCCGTGAAGATCGTCTCTGAGATAGATGAGGCATACAACCAGGATGCCTTTTCCCCTATCGATGGGTCAATCGTTAAGGTGGCAGATGAGCTTGCAGCCTTTTGGGAGGCTGGTCTTTCCCTTTCTCATGGTATAAGGTCTCCAAACCTTGCACAGGCCATAGCAGGCCTTGAGGAAAAGTATTCCCAGCGTAATAGGCTGTCTCCTCTTTTCTCATCTAGGCAGTTTGAGCCAGTGGTCGGATGACCTGTCTTTTGAAGGGGCAGGCCTTTCTATTTTTCGTAACGTTCCCCCTTCACTTTCCAGATTTGATAGTATGGGGTATGCAGGCTGACTGGTTCAAAATAGGCTGGCGTAAACATATGGCGCAGGTAAAGCTTGTTGAATACGGATTTTGCCAGATTGGCATCCATTGCAGCTGCAAATTCCTTTTCTACTAAGGCTTCGAAATAGAGGCCTTTTGTCCGATGGTAGTCCCTGGTTTCCACCTTGGTGGCATATCTCAAAAAGACCTTTTTCAGCCAGGCTTGTTTGTTTCCAAATCGTATCAAGCCCTTTTTCAGGTCCACTACCATCTTCTCCCCATCTGTTGTGAATCCAGTCAGGGAATCGCCCTGCTTTTTGACCTCATAGAACGAAGCGTATCCAGGATGGATTCCATTGTGTTGGGCTGGATCCCAGGAGCCGAGCCAGAACCACCAATAGTTTGTGACTGTGAGGCGCCAATCAAGAAATAGAAAAATTGGACGGGATTTTTCTGGAAAGAAGAAGCGGAGCCAGTCATCAATGGTTTTTTTGCCGCCTTGGGGCTCAAGTTCTGCCTGCTGAATAATTTGTCTGGCCTTTTCTGGGCCTGCGGCCATCACGGCTTTTATCAAATGAAAGCCCTTGGACACATCACCGCCGCATGCCTTGTAAACATCGTGGGTTCCGTGGTTGATCCCCCTCGTGACGAAAAAACGCATGATATTGGCAGCAAGCCTTTCGTTACTGACTGTCATGGGGATGCCGTTGAAGACAGATCTTTCGCCTCCGTGCACCTGTCCATCGTTGATGGTAGCCCTTTTGGACCAATAGATCATGGGATAGCCGTGATCCCACCAGGCCCAGATCACAGCATCTTTTGGGGTGACGCGAGATGCCTCGTCCATGCCGGCGACCACGTAAGGGGGTTCTTTGGGCCAGAATGTCTTGTGCATATCTTTTTGGAACGAGGGAAATACAAAGATCAGTGCAATAAGAGGAGCAGCAATGGCGCTGACCCTGTAACGCCTTTTGAGTAGCCAGATTTCATTGATTATAAACCCTGCCCCAAGGGCCAGGGTCGGCGCCAGAAAGATCATGAATCTTTTGGCGAAGAAAAAGGAAAGGCCAGCAAGCAAGGCTGGTACCGCTAGGTATAAGCCCTTGGCCTTGAAACGGAAGAACAAGAAACAAAGTCCAGCAATGGACAAGGTGAAAGTGAAGATATTATCGGTGGTTTTGGCAACGATCTCAGTGAGGGAAGGGATAACTTGTTCCGAGATGGTTATGCCAATATTGGGGAAATCGCCCTGGACCTGTTTGGAGATGTATTTGTATGAATCGATAATTCCCTGAACTGTCTTTATGGGAAGGTTCATGCCCTTTAGAGCGAGTATGCACAAGATACCTGCGGCAATCAGGCTGCCAAAGATAATACCTTCCTTTTTGTCAGGGCGGTAGAAAAAGACTATGGCTGCTGCCAGGGGAAGCAGCGATACTGCCGTAGTAACCTGGGAGGTTTGATCCCACCACCAGAGAAACAAGATGTAATTGGCTATGGCCCCTGCAAACCACAAGTAACGCCTCAAATTTTTCGTTTCTCCAAATTTCAGGGCAAAAAATACTGCAGACATAGCAAAGGTCACATTCATGCAATCAGTGTCGAACCAGCCAAGACTGCTCCTGTATACGTAGTAGAAAGACATGATTGCAAAGAGCCCGGCAGAGCAGCCCATGACGGCTCCACCATAGAATCTGCCTATGCCATAAATGGGGAAAAAAAGCAGGATGCCCAGAAAGGCAGGTGTCAGGGCGCCAATCCAATTGAAGGAAAGAGTTGTTAAGCCCTTTATAAAATTTCCAGTCTCTGCAAGTAACGGAGGAGGTTGCGGCCTTGGTGGGCAGTCGGGAACTGCCCGTTTTTCGTCAATAGGGTTATAGGTGCGTTGGTTGAGGTCCCTCGAAAGGGTGAGGTAATAGTATCCATCAAAGGTGGTTAAGAGTGGTTCTCCATGATAGAGAGCCCTGTCTGGATGGCGTTGCCATTCGGTTAAGTCCTCTACGCGTACCAGGAGTCCGAGAGCCAGAATTATCAAGATAACTATTGCTTCTATCCATCTTTCCCTGCCCTTCAATTTATTTCTCCTTTTGAACAGTTTCCCAAGACCTGCTGAAATATGTCTGAGATCTGTTGCCGCTCTGCCTTGAAAAGATCAACTGGAACCTTTGGCTCTTTCAGGTCTAGAGTCAGGTGGTTAACTGTTTTCATATAAAGGCTGTATGTCCTTTTAAGGATATCCACCTGTTTGGAAGCCAACAAGCCTGTGGTGCCAAGAAGGTGCAAAATTGTTTTGCATCCTGTGGCCTCGGTGAGCTTTTGATATTCGTGAGCATGAAGCAAGACCAGATACTGAATGATGAATTCTATGTCCACTATGCCTCCACGGTCTTTTTTGAGGTGAAATCCGGTTCCCTTTTGGCCCTTTGGGATGTTGTCCACCATCTTTTTTCTCATTTGGAGTATGTCTTTACAAAGAATACCCTTATTCCTTTTCGTCATAAGAACGTCTTTTCTTATCTTATCGAAAATGGCGCCAGTAGTTTGATCCCCAGCGACAAAACGCGCCCTTATCAGTGCTTGATGCTCCCATGTCCACGCCCTTTTTTTCTGATATTCTGAAAAGCTGTCTATGCTGCTCACGAGTATGCCTTGGGAACCATTGGGCCTGAGGCGGGTGTCGATTTGGTACAACACCCCTTGACTCGTCCTGGTAGTCAACAAAAATATCAGTCTTTGGACAAGGCGTGAAAAGAAATAGGTAGTTTTCCCAGCATGATCCCGTTGTCTAATGGCTGGCGCATCAGGATTATATAAGAAAACCAGATCCAGGTCTGAAGAATAGCCCATCTCTCTGCCACCCATCTTGCCGTAGGCGATTACTGCCATGCCGCTTTCATTAACGGTGACGTTGGAACGGTAAAATGAAGCCTCCTTGGAACACATGTAATCCAGTGCATACTTAAAGCATGTTTCCACAAGGACCTGGGCTAGATTGGTCAGTCTGTTTCCCACTTCATCCATCTCAATGAGATTATCCAAGTCGCATGCAGCCACCTTGAGTACATTTGCCTTTTTAATGCGTCTTAGTTCATCGAGAAGGAGTTCCAAGTCGGAATCCGCAATGGCCCCGGTGACAGAATCGATCTGATTGATAAGTTCGTGGCGAGACAATGGCCTGAAGAGGTTGGAGGCATCTATCAATTCGTCCAGGAGTATAGGCTGCCTGGAAAGCAGGTCTGAAATCCATCTGCTTTCTGAACATAGCCTTGCAAGGTGGGTAAGGGCCTGAGGATATTCCAAGAGGAGCATTAGATAAATGCTTCTTTTTAATACAGCCTCAATAATCCTTAGACAGCCTTCAAGGCCTTTATCGGGATCTTTGGTCTTGGAGCACGCCTCAATGAGTCGGGGCATGAGTTCATCTACTATTTCCCTGGTACTTCCTGGAAGAAGCTGCAATTTCTTTGAATCTTTAAATCCCTTTAGCAGTGGGGATGCCCTTGAAAAACCAAGGCCTTTAAGGATGTCTATGCTTGCGTCGTCAATGGGGTCTTCCCAAACGAGGAGGCATTGTTTCAAAAGGTCTTTTGATCCGTCAGGTTCTGGCTGGCTCTTTGAACTGGAACTATCTTTCACGGAATTAGAGGGGGAAAGGGATTGTTGACGTCTTTCTGCAAACAGTCCAACAAAGATCGCATGGACCTTTGACATGTGGTCTGCAAGACTTGAGCGGAATTCGTCCCAGGATGAAAAACCAGTAGATACAGCAAGCTTCAACTGTCGTTTATGGTCTGAGGGCAGATTATGGATCTGCTGGTCTGAAAATTCTTGGATCCTGTTTTCGACTATTCGCAGAAATATGTAGGCCTGCCTCAATGTGGAGCAGGTTTCATGGTCTAGTAGGGTCAGTTGATCTATATGGTTCAATACCTTGAGCAGGTTTCTTTCCTGGAGCAGAGGAATCCTGCCACCCTTTAAGAGTTGAAAGGTTTGGCAGATGAATTCCACATCTCTTATTCCGCCTGGCCCTAGCTTGATGTCATCTTTTAGAGATTCCTTGTCTTGTTCAGCAAGTATCATAGCCTTCATCTGTCTCAAGGCTTCTATGGTGGAATAATCGAGATATTTTTTATAGACAAAGGGCCTGAGGCGTTTCAGGAGCCTGTTGCCAGCATCGATATCTCCAACAGCGGCCCGTGCCTTCACCATGGCATAGCGTTCCCATTGTCTGCCGTAGTTTTCATAGTATTCTTCCACTGCTTCTGAACACAGGACCAGGGGGCCAGAATCTCCAAAGGGTCGGAGTCTGGTATCGACCCTGAATGCCAGGCCGTTTTCTGTGGATTGAGAAAGAACCTTTATGAGGCTTCTTGCAAGGCGCAAGAAAAAATCTTCGTTTGATATGGGGCTATTGGTCCCCGATGTGACCCCTGTTTGAGGATAGGCAAATATGAGGTCTATGTCAGAAGAAAAATTTAGCTCCCTGGCGCCAAGTTTTCCCATGGCCAGAACTATGAGGTTTTGGGCCTTGCCATTGGGATATAGGGGGCTGCCAAATCGGGTGCTCAAATTCCGATAGAGCCATTGAAGGCAGATATTCATACATATTTCGGCAAGATTTGTAAGGTCTGATAGGGTTTCATCAAGACTAGCCAGGCCGGCAATATCCCTCCAAGCAATGCGAAACATATGCCGGTTCCTAAAGAGCCTTACAGCTGCCATGAGTTGATTTTCATCCTCTGCATCCCCTGCCTCTTGGTGAGCTTGTCGGTAAAGCTCTTCCCTGTTGAGGGGGCTAAAGAGCCAATTAGAGCCTGTAAGCTCCAGAAGAGTTTCTGGATTTCGCTTGAGGTGATAGACCATGAACTGACTAAACGGCAGTATCTTTTCTGCCATCTCCACAAAGTGGGGATCTATGCTATCCCTCCTTTTTCTGTCGATTAGTTCCTCCACGATCCGCCTTCCTTCTTTCCGAAGTTCAGAAGGGTATTGTGGAAGGGTCCAGAAGACATAAATAGATGAATTATTATTCATGCTTTATCTTTTTAATATCAATAAGTTAAAATTTTTTGTGTTGCTTGGGAGTCTCATTTTTTTTATAGTTGCGTAGTAATGCACAAGTTCTGCCTCAACTTATTCAGTCGGGAGAATACAGGTGTATAAGAAATCCGTCCTACTCGCCCTTGCCCTGCTTTTTGCATCGGCTCCGTCTGAGGCCAATATCCAGGGCAAGGAGGCCCTCCTCTTTCAAGACATCCCAAGGGTTATTTCTGCATCGAGGCACGTATTGACTGTTCTTGAAAGCCCAGCTACGGCCACGATAATTACAAGACAGGACATTGTCCACAGCGGATATAACTGTGTGGGGCAACTTCTTAGATACGTGGCTGGAGTGGATTTTTTCCAGACCAGTGACGCCTGTTACAGTATAGGAATGAGGGGCGTAAATGGCCTTCAAGCCAACAATGTACTCATACTGGTGGATGGAAGGCCCATCTATTCCCCTGTCAGAAACACGAACCAGTGTGCGCTCATCCCTGAAGTCCCTGACGATATAGAGAGGATAGAAGTGGTCAAGGGGCCAGGATCTGTCCTCTATGGCTCCAATGCCTTTTCTGGCGTGATCAATATTATCACCAGGTCGCCAGAGGCCATTCATGGCGTCCAGCTTACAGGTTCTGGGGGCACTTTCAGCGATTATCTTTATAGTCTCACCTCTGGTGACAGATTCGGTAAGTGGTCCTATAAACTGGTGAGTGCCTGGACCCAGAGAAATTCTACCCAAGAACACGACAGACAGGTTAGGGGCATATGGAAGATGTCAGGGGAGCTCAATTATGAGGCCAAGCCAGGCACCGATTACAATGTTTCTTTTGGCTTTTCAAAGGGGAAGCTGTTGGTCGCCTCTTCGACAGTCCTTAATCCCTTTGACCAGGATGGTTTCGATGGTTTTTTAAGGGCCCGGTTCAACAGGAATGATCTGAAGTTCGATTTGTGGTGGCGCCATTTCGACACGACAGGAGATGATGTAATCGACTCTGAACACATGAAATGGCGATTTGATCATGTAGATCTTCTGATACAAGACAGATTTGTACTTGGGTCTCACACCCTGGCAAGCGGTGTTGAGGGGCGTCTTTCAAGCCTTGGCGCCACCACTTACGACCACTGGCACAACCAATTCATTGGAAGCGTTTTTGCCGAAGACCATTGGGAATATGGCTCAAACCTCGATGTCTTTACAGGGCTCAGGGTCGATTACCATACCGAGGCCCATGAGGCCCTGTCTCCCAGACTGAGTGTCGTTTATTCCTTGAAGGGTAATCAGTCTGTAAGATTCTCTGCCGCACAGGCATTTAATTATCCTTCCTATCTGCAAGACTATGCCCAGTTGCAGACAGACTATTTGATTCATCGTGGCAACAAGGACCTTAAACCAGAGAAACTGACGAGCATAGAACTGGCCTACCAGAACTACGACCCAGACGGCTTGACCCTTTCGGGATCTATTTTTTATAATTATTACAGCGACATAATAGATATGGAGTGTAGTTCCGAGGATGATGACCTCTATCTGACATATAAAAACCTCTACGACATTTATCAGTACGGGTTGGAGTTGGGATTTCAGTATCGATATACCCAAAATCTGCTTTTAAGGGCGAATTACAGTTACGTGTGGAAACAGAAAAAGAAGGACATCACCTTTGGTCCGGTTCCCACAAATCAGATAAACGGCGAGGCCCGCTATGATTTTGCCAAGGGATTTTGGATAGATATGAGATTCCATTGGCAGGACAAGTCGGATTATTCAACAGGGGTAATACCAGGAGCATTCAACGAGCCGCTGCCAGATGCCTGGGCATCCAATGACAACGGATTGCTACCTTCAAACCTTCTTGAATCAAGATGGCGCAGGACAGAAGGGTTTTTCCTGGCAGATTTATCCGCTGGATTCATCTCTCCTGACCGTAGGTGGAATCTTGCAGCTGCAGTACATAACCTCTTTCACAGTAATCATAAGGAATTTCCTGGCGGATGGAAGGCGGATACTACCTACACAGTAAAGCTATCTGTGTCATTTTAGTGAGAATATGAAAGGGATCATCTCAAAAACACATCTCCTATTTTGGCTGATAGCTTTGGCTCTGGCACCTCAATTGCCCGAGGCTGGGGCAGCCTGTCCTGAAAAGGAGGTGTTGATCGTGGTTTCAAACCACTTTGGCCCCTATATCACTGCCTCCAATGCCCTGGAAAAAGAGCTTGAGACAAACTGCCCCCGCCTGTTGGTGAAGAAAATCTTTCTGGACCAGGATAAGACGATAGCGAGAAGGTTCAAGAAGCAAAGTATTGCCCTGATCTTGCCTGTAGGCACAGAGGCCGCCATGGTGGTGCACCGGCTTTTTCCAGGGATACCAGCAGTTTTTTCCATGGTTCTAGACCCGTCACCTGTGCTTACAAACGATCCAAACGATTTTGGCGTGGTACTCGATATCCCTTACAAACAGGTGGTGAAACGGCTTTGCATGCTTGCTCCCTATATTTCAACGATTGGCATTCTCTATACCAATGAATCAGAGTCTATGGTGCACAGGATAACAGATGAACTTTCGGATACTAGGCTCCAGGTGGTCAAGATAAAGTTGAAGTCGACTGAGCACCTTGAGGAAAGGCTGGATGAGGTCTTGCGCCTTGCAGACGCCCTGGTGGCCATTCCCGACATGAATATCTATAACAGCATAGTGGCTCCCAGGATAATCTTCGAGGCCATACGCCATAAGAAGCCTTTCGTGGGCTTGTCGAAAAATTTTACCCTTTCAGGGGCATTGTTCTCCTTGGATTGTGACTACAAAGATATAGGTATGCAGGCGGCTGAAATGGGGCTTGATATACTTGCCGGCCACATACCAGACACGAGGATAAGATATCCCAGAAAGTTTACTGCATATCTCAACCTCTATACGGCACGGCTTATAGGGTTGTCTCCCAACAGCAAAGTTTTGGAGGCCTTTAAGGTGGTTGTCTATTGATCAAATGAGTCTATTCAACCTTCAAAACCGCATGAAGGCACGGCTTGCATTAAAATTCGCAGTGTTCACTACAGCCATATTGGCAGTGAGCTTCATTACCCTTGGGGTATTTTTTGTGGAAAAGCAAAGAAAGGTGGTGCTCCACGATTTGGAACAGCTTTCCACAGCATTGGCCACGAATCTGGCAGCAAATAGTGCCTTTGGTTTGGTCACGAGGAACCGCAACCAGTTGAAAAATCTTTTGAGATCCCTGGCAAACGTTAGAGACATAGAATTTTCATGGATAGAGGATCAGGCTGGAAATCTCATGGCCCGTTTCGGGAATATTCCCCAGGCGCTCTTTGAGGAGATAAAGTTGAGGCTGCGGCGCAAGAAGGCCCACCAGGGGCAAATGGGCAGGGAATCATGCGGGGCTACGGGACATGGTGAACGGATTTTGTTTCTTCACCCAAATGGTTTCCCTGAGCTTCTATTGGCCTGTGCGCCGGTTGTAGGTCCTGAACCTGTGAGCAGAGAAGCACTAATACTCGATTCCCACGGCAAGAAGGGACGAAGGGTCATACTTGGAACTGTGTACGTGGCAATGTCCTTAAAAAGGGTGGATAAAGACATCTTGTCTGCCAAACAACAGTCCTTGGCAATAATATCCGTGGTGGGGTTCATTTCCCTTTTGCTGACTGTTTTTGTGGTCCATGTAATAACAAGTCCGCTGTACAGGTTGAAAACAGCGGCGGAACAGGTGATGGAGGGCATTAATCCACCCTTTGTCACAGTCAAATCAAGGGATGAGATAAGGGACCTTGCAGAGGCATTCAACAAGATGGTCAGCCAGTTGATGTCTGGCAAGGAGGCACTGGAAAAGGCGTATGGCGAGCTTGAGCGGGTAAATGCCAGCCTTGAGGAAAAGGTGGCCCAGAGGACCAGGGTGCTTCAAAATACTGTGGAAGAACTTACTGAGGCAAGGGATGAGTTGGAAAAGGCCTACAACGAGATGAAGGCCATGTACGATGCAAAGGCCGCATTCCTGCGCACCGCTTCTCACGAGCTTCGCACCCCTCTTACTGCCATAAAGGCCAATATCGACTATATGCGTACATACTTGTGGAACGAACTTGGAGAAGAGGCCAGGGAGATAGTTGAGGCTGTCCACAAGAATTGCAACAATATGAGGTCCATGGTGGAGCACATGCTCGCCATGTTACGTATCGATTCGGATTCCATGCCCTTGACCCTTGAATCAGTGAACTTGGGGGAACTGGTAAGGGAGGCTGTTTCCCAGTTGAAAGGTCTTCAAAAAGGCAGACAGACGATCATAGACATCCCCGATGACCTGTATCTGGAGTGTGACAGCGTAAAGATTCACGATCTGTGCTTTAATATCTTGAGCAACGCCTATAAATTTACTGCCGAAGATGGGATTGTAGAAATAAGGGCATGGCAACAGGACGATATGATATTTCTCGAATTCAAGGACAATGGCGAGGGTATTCCTGAGGAACACCTGGCAAACATATTTGAACCATTTTATCAGGCCCATTCTGGCAGAGAAGGTTCAGGGCTTGGTCTCGCCATAGCCAGGGCGATAATTGAAAAACACGGGGGTAGAATCGAAGCAGGCTCTGAGCAAGGCCAGGGCACTACATTTACCATAAAAATTCCAAGATTTTTTCAAGCATCTTGAGAAGAGGGGAAAGGTAAAGACAAAGATGGATCCGCAGGGAAATGGGGTTGGCTCCCGGAAGGATGAAAAAGATAGTTGGCGGTTCGAGCTACTCGAAGCAAAGGACCGGATACTACTAATAGAAGATTTCGAGGATACGGTAAAGATCATAAAACGGCTGTTGGAGAGAAACGGCTACCAGGTGGAGACCGCCCTCACCCTCAACGAGGCAAGACAATTACTCCACGCCATGATCCCAGATGCAATCATACTGGATATCAACCTGCCTGACGGAAGCGGTCTGGATTTCTTGAAGGACTTGAGAAGTACCTATCCAGATACCCCGGTCATCATGCTAACGGCCTATACCGAACTTGAAAATGCCGTACGCTCGCTGAGAGAAGGTGTGGACGACTTTATTCCAAAACCCTTTGACAACAACTACTTGATTCATTCCATCGCCAAGGCAGTGGAAAAAAGGCGCATGAAGGAGAGACTCAGGAGTTCTGAAAAATTTAGAGTCCTGGCCGAGATGGCTGCTGGTGTCGCCCACGATTTCAATAACCTCCTCCATACGATGTCTACCCACATCTATCTTTTGATGAAAAAGATGGAGGTGGATAAGGGGTCCAAAGAGCATATAGAAGCCCTGAGAACAGCCATTGATGATGCAGCAGAGATAGTAAAGAGGCTGAATGCCCTCGGAAAATCAAACAGCAATGACTTGCAAATCATTGATCTTTCATCCATGATCAAAGACACGCTGCTCATGACAAGGCCCAAGTGGCATCATGCTCCAAGAAAAAACGGAAGAAAGATAGAGCTAATAACCCGGCTTGCCAAGGATATTTATGTGAGAGTTAATCCTTCAGAGATCAGGGAGGTATTCACCAATTTGGTATTCAATGCAGTTGAGGCAATGCCTGCGGGAGGAAAGCTGATCATTGAAACAGTTCGGGAGGAAGACAGCGTCTTGTGTTCCTTCAAGGATACGGGAGTGGGGATCGTTCCAGAGCTCATGGGAAGGATATTCGACCCGTTCTTTACCACAAAGGGCAGTGGCTCTGGTCTAGGGCTTTCCATCTCGTATGCCATCATAGAAAAGCATGGGGGAGAGATGTCGGTGAAAAGCGTGCCTGGCAAAGGCACGGCCTTTATCATAAGCCTTCCCCTTGTAGAGGAAATAGCCAAGTGACCTAGGCCATTGAGGGCCTTAACATTCCTTCTGCCTGAGTAACTCTTCTATCATCTTGTTGTGGATGTCCACTATGGACATGCCAGTTTCATGAACAGTCATCCAGACACATCTTCTAAATGCCCTGTAAAGGTCGGGTCTGACCTGAATACTCAAGACCTCGTACTCACTCTCTTGGCCTTGGAGTCCCCTGTTGTCATTTTTATTGTCCATTTATGTTGCTATTCCCATTCATTTTTCTTAAAAAGTCTCGTTGAGTCTGGGCAAACATCTGACGAGCTTGACAGCCATTATCATTTACAGCCACAGTCTGGGAAAATCAATGGTGCAAAAGATATTGATAAGAGGCACGAACTGGATAGGAGATGCAATAATGACATTTCCTGCACTATCGTATTTAAAACAGCTCTATCCCCAGGCCCAGTTGGATTTGATGGCAAGGCCCTGGGTTTCTCCTGTCTATAGATGCCATCCAGACGTTCATCAGGTATTGGAGTGCCCTGCAGGATCCAGCCTTATTGAAAGGCTTTTTCATCTATTGAGGTTTGCTTCCAAGGCAAAGGGCAAAGGATACGAAATGGGTGTAGCGCTGCCAAACTCTTTTGAGTCGGCCCTGGTCTTGAGGTTGGCTGGTATTGGAGATATCTGTGGTTATGCTACGGATTTCCGCAGCATACTCTTAAAAAAAGCGGTCCCGGTTCCTAGAGACAAGGAAGAAAGACATCATGTTTTCTATTATCTCGGCCTTGTGAGAGCCTTGGCACGAAGTGATATAGAGCCTGATCCTTCAGTCCTGAAGTTAAAGCTGCGCCTGCCCAGAAAAGAGCAGGAAAAGGCGAGGACCTTTCTGAACATGATCAGGCTTAGGAACAACTTAGGCGCTGATTCGTTCTTTGCCGGATTCAATCCAGGTGCCGCCTTTGGGCCTGCCAAATGTTGGCCTTCCTCCAGATTCTCAGAACTTGCCAGTCTTTTGTTGAAGGAATTTCCCAATCTTCATATCCTGGTCTTTGGCACGGAAAAGGAACAGGAAATTGCAGAAGAGATCAAAAAGGAGGCTCCAGGCAGGATATCGAACCTCTGTGGGGCTACCACACTTCTTGAGGCAGTGGCACTCATAAATCAGCTTCATCTTCTTGTGACCAATGATTCTGGGCTCATGCACGTGGGAGCAGCGTGTGCCATTCCTTTGGTCGCCATATTTGGATCCACAAATCCAACAGCCACGGGACCCTGGTCTGATAAGGCCAGGGTAATCAGCCTGGACCTTGAATGTGCGCCATGTATGAGTCGGAAGTGTACGCGGGATTTTAAATGTATGCTGGGTATAAGCGCAGAAAATGTCTTTTCTGCTTGCAAGGAGATGCTTCTTGGCCATTCTAGGTGAAAGGGGATGACAAAGGCGGTTTTCCTCGACAGGGACGGGACAATAAATCAGGAAGTGGAGTATCTGGACAACCTGTCTGATCTTAGCCTCATACAAGGCGTCCATGAAGGTATAAGGACGTTGAACCAGGCGGATTTTATGGTGGTGGTGATAACAAATCAGTCTGGTGTGGCCCGAGGATATTTTGACGAAGGCTTTGTGGATACTGTGCACAGAGAACTTGGAAAGCAATTGGAAAGGGCTGGGGCCAGAGTGGACAAGTGGTATTTTTGCCCTCACCATCCAGAAGCAGGCCGGGCTCCGTACAGGCAGATATGCACATGCAGAAAACCAGCTACAGGCATGTTGGAACAGGCAGTCCAGGAATTTGACATAGATTTGACGCATTCCTATATGGTGGGAGATTCATTGTCGGATTTACAAACTGCATGGAATGCTGGCATTAGTAGCATACTCGTTCTCACTGGTCATGGCAGAAAGACTGTTGCTGCCCTTTCAAAAGCAGAGCTTCAACGCATCGACTATATAGCCAAGGATCTCTTGGATGCGTGCAGGTGGATAACAAGGGGGTAGAGATCGTACCTGAACGTATTCTCATAATAAAGCTCAGTGCCCTTGGAGATGTGGTGCAGGCCCTGCCTGTTCTGAGCGCATTAAAAGACACTTGGCATTCTTGTCAGATCGATTGGATAACAGGGGAAGTAGGCGCAGGCCTCCTGCATGGCCATCCCCTTATAAGGAGGCTGATCGTATATCAAAGGAATAGGCTAGGAAGGCTGGCTGCAAACCCTGTCAAATGGCCACTTCTCGCGCAAGAGCTCTATGGCCTCAGGCATTACCTGAGAGAGGGCAGATACGATATGGCCCTGGATCTCCAGGGGCTTTTCAAAAGTGGCCTTATCACGTGGTTGTCAGGAGCAAGGCAAAGGGTTGGTTATGCAGGGGGCAGAGAAGCCAGCTCCTTGTTTTTAAACAGGAAGCTGCCTAAATATGATCCTGACCGGCATGCGGTCTTGAGATATTTGGACGTGGCAAGATATTTGGGGGCCGAGGTCGACAAGATACGTTTTCCCTTGGGGCTTTCTGCCCAGGACATGGAGCAGGCAAAGTCATTTATCCATCAGATGGGCCTTGAGCCCAATGAGTTTATCATCATAGTGCCAGGAACCATATGGCCAACCAAGCACTGGACCATTGAGGGTTTTTCCAGGGTTGCAGACCTGATATTCCAGCGGACGGGTTTGAAGAGCCTGATTGCAGGTTCAGGTGCAGATACTCCTCTTGCCAGCCAAATAGAGGCGGGATCGCACGGTGGTGCAATTGACATCACTGGCAAGACATCACTGAAGCTCTTTGCCGCTTTGAGCTCCTTGGCGACAGCCGGAATCACTACTGATACTGGCCCTATGCATCTTGCTGCAGCAGCAGGCCTAAGGGTAGTCGCACTTTTCGGGCCCACTGCACCCTGGCGTACCGGGCCATTTGGACGCGGCCACATAGTTTTGAGAAAGGGGCTTGAGTGCAGTCCGTGTTTCAAAAGACAATGCACCAAAGTGGACTGCATGAAAGCTATTTCACCCCAGGAAGTAGTAGAATCCGTGGAAAGGCTTCTTGCATCCAGACAGTCTCACAATTGACCCATGCAATTTCTGATTTAGGAACTTACCCAAAAAGGGCTTCTTCGGGCAAAAGGTACCTGAAGGAGATGTGGCCCTGAAAATGGACATGAAGATAGAAGGTACTCTTTATCAAGATGATCCTAAAAAGAGTTGTTTTTATTCCGCTCTCTTAACTATAATCCCCTTTTGACTAAGAAGGTTTTTGTGCAACTCTGAATCAAGGGAGTCGATTATGGCTGAACCAATAAGTAAAGAACTTCTGGACATCCTGGCATGTCCCAAATGCAAAGGCGAGGTCTACCTCAGTGAAAATGGGCAAGGGCTTATATGCCGCAGCTGCAAACTTGTTTACGAGATAAGACAGGGAATTCCCATAATGTTGATAGATGAGGCCAAAGCCCTGGAGGATATGGACGGATCAAATGGGAAGTGATCTGGCGCTGAGGCAAAGGCTCAAGGAAGCAGTTGATGCCTTTTCCTCCTCTTCCATATTGGTGGTTGGAGACATCATGCTGGACCAGTTCGTCTGGGGAGAAGTGTCCAGGATTTCGCCAGAGGCCCCTGTCCCAGTTGTGAATGTCCAGGATGAGACGTTTCTTCTCGGCGGAGCGGCGAATGTGGCCAACAATCTAAAGACCCTGGGTGCAGGCACTTCGCTTTCAGGCATCATAGGAGACGATTCCTTTGGCCATGTCCTGAGAGGCCTTGCCGTGCAAAACAGGATCGATGTCAGGGCAGTGATTGAGACTAGACGTCCCACCACTTTGAAAACCAGGATTGTAGCAAGAGGTCAGCAGGTGGTGCGCGTGGACAGGGAAAGAAACGGTCCACCTTCTCGTTCCACTATAGAGGCCCTTATAACCAGACTGCGAAACGCGATCCAGGAATGCCAGTGCGTAATCGTGTCTGACTACGACAAGGGGGTGATATCGTCTGAAATCATGACTTTCCTGTCAAGTTTTGCAAGGCAACACGATATTGCGTTGCTTGTTGACCCAAAGCCTTCGAATTTCAAGCTGTATAAGGGAGTGACAGTCATTACCCCAAACGAGAAGGAGGCCCAGGCAATGTCTGGGCTGGAGATGAGTGGTGCCAAGGAGATAGAGAGGGCAGCTTCGAAAATCGCAAGAAGCCTTGGGGTGAAAGGTGTATTGATTACGAGGGGCGCTCATGGCATGGCGCTTTGGCAGGAAGAAAGAGGGATGTTTTCCATACCTACGATGGCTAAAGAGGTCTTTGACGTGACTGGGGCAGGAGACACTGTCATATCTGTGCTTGCTCTAGGGCTTGCAACCGGGCTCAAGATGTGCGAAGCTGCTTATCTGGCAAATATTGCGGCTGGAATAGTTGTTGGTAAAATTGGCACTGCAGCAGTGGAAAGGCAGGAACTTTTATCTGCCATAGACAAGGCGCCATGCAAGCAACTGGAAGTTTCCTAAGGGCTTTTCACAAGGGTTATCTCCTTTTTTTAATCATGGAGATTTCAATGGGGTCAACGCCTTTTACGGCCTTTGCAGACGTTTGAGCGTTCTTGGATAGTTCAATGTTTGGATGGCACAAAAGGGGAGCATCTGGCAATCTGGCTCCTGCAAAATTGGTTTCAGGTCTCATCTTTTCTTGTAACGTGGCATTGGATGAGATAAGGCAAGAGCTTGAGGCAAGATTTTGCCCCATTTCGTCCGTGAGTGAGTGCAAACCGTTTTCGTGGACTTCTTATTACCAAAAGGAGATGGGGCAGAAGTTGAATAGGGTGTTTTTGGCCTTTGACTGCTTGGTCCAGCAGGAATGCCTGGTGGACGCGAAGCATATGTCAATTGCCCTTGAGTCAAAGTGGCGTGTTGGAGGCAACAGGCAGGTGAACGTAGATCCTGGGATCCTTACAGCTGAAAGGTTGGTGCTGGCAACCACCAAGAATTTCACCCATAGGATATATCTGGCCAAGGGGATATTCGCCGATCTCACCTTGATATATCGTAAAGGCGGTTTTAGGCCCCTGGAATGGACGTATCCAGACTATAGGGAACCGTGGTCTCTGGCATTTTGGAACAAGGTGAGGCAGATGTACCTGGAACAGCTGAGGGCTGATAGAGTTGGCCAAAGGCCACAGGGAGAATAGATATGCTCAGAAGCATGACGACCTATGCAAGGAGGTCCTTTTCAGGGGAAGACTGGTCTGTGCTGATGGAACTCAGATCGGTGAATTCCCGTTTTTTTGATGCCCATATCCGTATCCCACGGGAATTTTCTGCCCTTGAAGACAGGATTCGGAAGTTGTTAAAAGAACGTCTTGGCCGGGGCCGTGTGGATTTTTCTCTCCAGTATGAATGCCAGGAGGAGATCTCAACAGTCTTTTCCCCAAAGATCGAACTTGCCAGAAATTATCTTGAGGCAGTGAAAGAGCTTGGCGAAGGTGTGGGCCAACCTGGCGAGGTGGAGATAAAGGATCTGCTCTTTCTGCTAAAGGACGTGATAAGCGCCAAGGAAGAAGAGGTAGATACCCAAGTCATTTGGGAGAGGATCAGGCCATTGCTCGAAGAGTTGATTTCTTCTGCCTTGGAGATGGCCCGCAGGGAAGGAGCTGCCACTGAAGAGGATATTCGCAGGCGCTTAGCCAGGATACAGGAACTTGTAGGTGAGATTTCCAAGAGGACAGGCAAGAATTTTGAAAAGCAGGCTGCTTCCATGCGTGAACGAATAGAGGCATTATTGAAGGGTATGCCCATAGACGAGGCACGGATAGCACAGGAGGCAGCCATTTTGGCAGACCGTCTGGACATAAACGAAGAGCTGGTGAGATTGGAGAGTCACATCAGCCAGTTCTACAGGTATCTCGAGATGCCAGACGATGTTGGCAGAAAGCTCGATTTTCTTGTCCAGGAGATCTTTAGGGAGGCCAACACTATGACTTCCAAGTCGGCAGATACCGTCATCTCCCATCATGTAGTGGAAATCAAGGCAGAACTGGAAAAGATAAGAGAGCAGCTTCAGAATGTTGTATAGTTCGAAAAACAGGTTATTATCACGGATGTTGAGGAGCCGTTGCCCTCTGTTTTATTTGCCGCCCCGCCGGTGTGCGTATATCTTTAAGGGGGATTTTAGAAAATTGTCCCCAATTTCACCGCAGCGGGTTGGTTTTTTATACGAGTATAGATTCTGACGAGGTAAACAAAACATGAGCTGTAGATGCAAGCTGTTGAATATAGGTTTTGGCAATACTGTGGTAGCTGATAGGGTTGTGGCAATAGTGAATCCATCCTCTGCCCCAATGAAAAGACTCAGGGAAGAGGCAAAGAACAACAGCAAGTTGATAGATGCCACCCAAGGACGCCGGACCCGTTCTATAGTGATCACTGATAGCAATCACGTGATTTTGTCTGCAATTCAGGCCGAGACGATCTCCCAACGTCTTAGTGCAGATTTGTTGACAAAGACAGAGGAAAAGGACCCCAGATAGGAAAAGGAAACCGTGGATCATGGACCGGGGAGACCTCTTTGTCATTTCTGCCCCTTCCGGGGCTGGGAAAAGCACACTCTGTAACATGTTGATGAAGAGGCTGCCAGGTTTGGCATTTTCTGTCTCTCATACCACACGCCCTCCAAGGAATGACGAAGTGGATGGTAGAGACTATTTCTTTGTGTCAGAGGAGGAGTTTGAGAGACTTGCCTCCAAGGGCGCATTCCTGGAATGGGCAAGGGTACATGGACATTTCTATGGTACTTCCCGGGATCATGTCATGGAGTATCTATCCAAGGGAGTGGATGTGATTCTGGATATTGATGTGCAGGGAGCCCGGCAGGTCAGGGAGAAATTCCCTGGTGCTGTGACCATCTTCATTCTTCCTCCTTCGTGGAAGATATTGGAGGAAAGGCTGTTAAGACGAGGCAGCGAAGATGCGGAGGCGGTAAGGCTCAGGCTTCAGAATGCCCTCAAGGAAATGGATGAGGTTACGAGTTACAGGTATACGATAGTAAATGATCGTCTTGAAGAGGCATCAAACGAGCTGGTCTCTGTGGTTACTGCCACCAGATCCAGGACACCTAGAGTCCTTGCCACAAAGGTAGACATGGCAAGCCTCCATCCCGCTCCTGATTCCTGGTTTCTGACATGACATCCTTAGGGAGTGTTTTGTAAGGGTGCCTTTCCTCTTTTATATTTAAGCCGGGCATGATGCCAGATAATGAAAAGAGGCCGCCAGTCTGATAACAGGGGCAAACTCAACAGCCCTGTGACCATATGGGGGCTACATCCTGTTGAAGAATGTCTCAGGGTAAGGCCTTCTGCCTGCGAAAAAGTGTTGTTCCTTCCCTCCTTTGGCAGGAAAAGGGGGCAGGTGCTGTTGAAGAGACTTCTGATTGAGACAGGGGTCTCATCTTCTGAGGTGTCGGACTTCAGGGGCCTGTCTCTCCCTGAACAGGCAGTACATCAGGGCGTCGTAGCAACCGTAAAGCCTTTTTGGATGGTTGAGCTCGGTTTTCTTGTCAATTTAGCTCTCAAAGGCGGCAATCCTGTTGTGGTGTGCGATCAGATATCTGACCCCCAGAATCTCGGTGCCATCATCAGGGCATCGGCAGCCCTTGGAGCTGCGGGCGTCGTGATATCCAAGAGGCACGGTTCAGGGATCACCGGAACAGTCGTCAAGGCATCTGCCGGCGCTGTATTTCACGCGCAGGTCGCCTTTGTATCCAGCATCCCCGGCGTGCTGAAAAGGATGAAACAGGCAGGTCTTTGGATTTTCGGCCTTGATTCCAAGGCAGAGGCAGACATTTTTCAGGCCGATTTGTCCTCCATTCCCCTGGCCCTTGTGGCTGGTTCGGAGCAAAGAGGCCTGAGGAAAACAGTCCGAAAGGAATTGGATTTTCGAGTTAGGATTCCAATGGTGCCTGGAGTGGAATCATTGAATGTTTCCAGTGCCGTTTCCATTGCCCTGTACGAGTGTAAGAGGCAGAAAGCAGGAGTATCGAATTGAAAACAAATATTGTTTACCGGGCCTTTTCTTCTTTTGGGGAATTTATAGCCAGCCCCGTACTTAAGCGTCTTTCCTCCATCGGAGGCAGGGCGGGTGAAATATGGGAGCAGCGTCTTGGCCACTTGCCACCTTGGATCATCCGGGCAGCCCCATTCGATTTGTGGATACATGGCGTGTCTGTAGGAGAGATCTCGGTCGTGCAGGCAGTGGTGGAAAGGGTTAAGCGAAAGGCCCCAGATACTAGTATCGTGGTCTCGTCGTTTACAGAGAGCGGTGTCGAAAGGGCTGAAAGTGTACTTGGTGAAACCTGTAAGATCATTGCATATCCCTTGGACTTGCCTAAGGTAGTGGAGAGGACGGTTTCTGTCTTGAAGCCAAAGGTATATGCATGTGTGGAAACAGAATTGTGGCCCAATCTCATTTCATGCATCAAGGCGCACGGTTCCAGCTCCTTACTGCTCAATGCGCGTATTTCCCCAAAATCATTTCGGATTTACAAGAGGATAAAGGCCTTTATATCCCCGGTGCTCAGGCAGTTCGATCAGATCTGTGCCATTTCACCAGTTCATGCCAAAAGGTTGGAAGATCTCGGGGCAGACAAAGACCGCCTTGAAGTAACTGGAAATGCAAAATACGAGCTTCTTCTTGAAAGACCAGATCCAGAAAAGGCCGGTATGCTGAGAAGGCGCCTTGGCATACCTGGTACAATGAAGGTGATGGTCTTTGGCAGCCTCAGGGGCAGAGAACATCAGATGATAATGCCGGTTTTGAAGGCCTTGTGCCATAATAGACGAGATATCCTTTGCATCGTTGCCCCAAGGCATTTGGGGAGGATAGAAGATGTGGAAAGGTCTCTGGGCACAAGTGGCCTCAAGTCCCAACTACTCAGTAAGATATTGGAACATGGCGAACGGCCCGATCCATACTCCACAGATGTTTTGCTGGTGGACCGGATTGGCTATCTCTTCGATCTTTATGGCTTGGCCTTTTGTACTTTTGTGGGCGGGTCGCTGGTGCCACTTGGCGGACAGAATATCATGGAGCCTGCCGCATGGGAAAAGCCTGTTATCTTTGGTCCTTATATGTACAACTTTGAGGAGGCAGCCTCTCTTCTCATCAAGCAGGGAGGAGGCATGGAGGTCAAGAATCCAGATGCCCTTCTGTCAGGGATCAAAACTTTTTTGAACGATCATGAAGAATGTGTGAGAAAAGGGGCGCTGGCACGAAAAACTCTGGAACAACTTGCAGGCACTGCTGCCACTATTCAGGCTGAACGAATTCTAGAGTTTCTGTAGAGTGATCGAAAAATCGTCCTTTTGTCCAATAGGTGCGTGCGCCCTAGAAATAATCGCTGAAAAATCAATACCATGTCTGCTATTGTTTTTCTCATGCGTCTTGTCCTCAAATCAAAGTTCCTGCGTTTCAGGGGTAGCCAGTGTCACATTCTTTTCCCATTTGGTTTTTTAGGATTGATGGACTGGAGTTTTTGAATAGTTCCAAAGCACCCCTAAATCGTATTTGTTTTATAAAGGGAGCCTTGAGTATACATCTGCATCTGGCCCTGTGGTGATGCCCGCCTTGATCTGATGATAGCCAGCAAAAGCTACCATTGCTGCATTGTCAGTGCAGTATCTTTCCATGGGAAAGAAA
>Ga0256914_1000256_pt1 | contig 51650 bp, 56 predicted proteins | sample HulkmetaG_FD_191571 | JGI IMG/M metagenome (GOLD analysis project Ga0256914, IMG submission 191571) | Hydrothermal chimney microbial communities from Main Endeavour vent field at the Juan de Fuca Ridge, Pacific Ocean - Hulk | ecosystem: Environmental > Aquatic > Marine > Hydrothermal vents ...
AATTGCTTTAGAGAATGCCTGTAGGGCTTCGTCAGGTGATTCCTCGATTACGTTGATTAATTTAGGATCAAACCTTAATAGATCTTCATAATCTATCAGTAGTGACTTTTTCTCATTAATTATCATGTCCCTTATTCTCTCAATATACTTAAATCTACCCCTCTCATCCTTATACATCCTCAGGAAATCCCTGAATACGGTACTAGGTACTGCCTCTTCTTGACTCTCCCTTACCTCAACCTCAAGCATTTCACTACCCTGCATTACCGCTCACCTCCTTAAGCCACCCCCTAAGGTCTTTAATTAATTCCGTGAGTAACACTCTCTCCTCAAGTAATATAGAAGGCATGTACTCCTCAGGGTTCTTGCTAAGTAAGGCTATTTGCACGATCTTCCTTAACCTAATGCGTATTAAGTCCTTTACATCGGCCTCAGCTCTAGCATACCTTAATAAGTACGTTTCTATGCGTTCCTTATCAAGTCTCTTCAATCTATTTAGTAACGTCTTTACATCTAAGTAAAACGTGGGTTTAAGTTTCTGAAACTCTGATGACTTCAATCCTTTTTCAATAAGCAGGAATCTGCTAATATCGACATCACTAACCCTCTGCTCCCTAAACTCTACAGAACCGCGTGTCTCCAGTATTAACGCCAACCACATAGGTAAGGATATCTCTTCACCCCTCCTAACGCTTATCCACTCATCACCCACCTTTAACTTACCTAAGTCCCTAAGCACAGCGGTTTTAACCTCACTTAATAAATGGTATATCATCGCTAACCTAACCGCCTCTCTAATCATTCCAAACACCCTCTCACTAACTAATCAATATGTATGCAGGGGGACATCTCTAACCCTCAATAACTTAAATCCCTCACCTAAGTAGGATGTATTACCTACTAAACTAAATTTAACTTGGTAGGTAATTAATACAGTAATAGAGATGCCTTAGGGTATTACCTAAGGTAATGATGATTAGGTTCCCGCTGATCAATGATGAGGGCTCGTGTTTCTGATTTAGCCTTGAGAAAGTGATGGTAGTTATGGAAAACCATGAAGTAAGTTGTTTGATATGAATGTGGCGGGCCCGCCGGGATTTGAACCCGGGACCTACGGGTTAAGAGCCTCGGCACCCTAGCTGGGTCCGCCGCTCTACCTGGCTGAGCTACGGGCCCTTTCAATCTAAGTAAGACTACTCCAGATTTTAAGCTTTAGCTGTATCAGCCTATCAACCCTTCCTCATCCCCTACTTGGGTAAGTCTACGTCGGCCTCATCACGTAATACGTGAGCTTACTCAAGGAACTTAGGTGGGTGCTCTAAGTTTATTATAGGTATAACTACATACCCAGGTTTAGACCCCCTACTTAACTCTATCCTTTCCTCGTTACTCTCGGTTTTCACTAACACGTAATTAGCGTTCATCGGTACCTCTCCTTTAGAGTCTTCGTAATAATAGAATAGTGGTATACCATAAAGCTTATAGTAATCACGGAACACTGCCAATATGCCGTAAACAACAGTATTATTCCTTCTGTCATGGAACCTTAATATGTAGGTCGGCTGTCCGAAAGCTATGCTTGAAGCAGCCATTCTAGCTAAGTCATTTATACTCTTAACTCTTATCTTAATAGTCCGCTCTAAGTCACTGCACCCCATAGGGTCTCCCTCAAGAGCTTATGCTTAATCAGTCTATTTAATTATTTAACTCAGCAGTTGTCTTAGTAGTGATGTACTTTGATTAGGTAAAATGAATTTGTTTAGTTAGGGACTTAGCCCCTATACCTACTAAGTACGTGACTTGCCTGCAGCTCTTTTATTAACTTCATATACTTCCTAGCTAATGTTATGTTAATCCTTCTCTCGCTCTCCCTTATCTCAACCTCAAATATATCTGGCTGTAGTGAGTCCGTAGAGTCTATTACAGCACCGTCCCTACCTATGACGAACGACGGTTGTTGAGCTCCATCCTCTAAGTACCCCCCAACACCTATTACGGGCAGTTTATTCTCCCTAGCTCTAACTATCGATAGCGAGAGTGTTAATGAGGGTTCACGGTATGTTAGGGTAGGTAACTGAACTATTACGGCAGCATCCCCTCCCTTAAGTACGCATGCCCTAAACACCTCAGGTATCTCTATGTCGTCAAGCATTACGAAGCATAAGTTTATGTCCTCAATATTTATCATTTCTAGATCCTTACCTACGTTAGTTAAGTTATTTATTGAAGTGAATGTCTTACCTTTATATATGGGGCCCCCTATAGGTGGTATTATGGTGTTTGTTACGTAGATCTTATTACCTGCCCTACGAAGTACTGGGGTAAGTATTATTATCTTACCGTACTTCCTAGATATAGCGTTTAGCTTAGATAGTATAGTATTTAAGTGGTTCCTATAACTATTATACCTCCTCCTACCAAATAGAAAGTCATGAAGAGGGTTAACTAGTGCTGGTATAATAACAGCTATTACGTTACTATGTGCTATCTCCTTTATAGTCTCGGTAATTACTGAAATGTACTCTTTTATTGAGGTACCTAAGTTCGCCCTTATTACAGCTAGCGATAGGACCTTACCTCCAGACTTGTTACTCTTACTCATCAATTCACACACCTATTCTTATGCCGACCTCACTCTCTAACTCCTTATGCAATTCTTTTACAACGTCGTTATAATCTGTTTTGCCCTCTTCAACCTCTCTCATCTTACGCTCCAGCACTCTCGTTCTCTCCTCACTAACTAAGTTCCTATACCTACTCATGAGGTACTTGTACACCTGCATACCCAGTATTGAAGGTACTATACCTCCCCCTTCTCTACCCCTATAATGTATGTATCTTCTCTTAAAGAGCGTGTCAACTATCTTAGCATAAGTGCTAGGCCTACCTATCTCCCTCTCACGCATCTTCTTTATTAATGAGGCCTCAGTATGTAACGGATACTCCGACTTCCTAATTACTGATGACTCCATAACCTCATACTTTCCAGTACCTAGCTTAGGTAGTACCTTAATGTAGCTGTAGTACCTTAAGAAACCATCGAAGAGTACATTAGTATATATACTGAACTTAACACTACCTAAATTAATTAACTCTCCATTACTTAAAACGACGGATATTTCAGCCTCGACGTCCTCCCTCATTACCTTAGCAGCTCTACATTGTGATGCTATGAACCTCCTAAAAATTAAGTCATAAACCCTATAGTGATCCCTGGTTAACCTCCTGACAGGCTCGATAATACCCTCGGAAATAAGCTTCCTTAGCGTTTGCGCATCTACGGGTCTAGTAGGTCTTATACCTTCATGAGCCCCTCCTTCACCCCACCTTCTCGGATGGAAGTACTGTCTATACTCATCACCTAACTCCTCACTTAGGTATTCCCTAGCTACGGAGATACCTACATCTGATATCCTAGTACTGTCGGTTCTGTGGTACGTTATGAAACCTAACTCAAAGAGGTCCTGCAGGATCTTCATTGCTTGAGCTGAAGGTATTCTTAACCTACTATTTATGTCGGATAGAGCAGCATCTGTAGTGTATGGTGGTAGAGGCCCTAACTCTTCCTCGTACTCCTTGATCTTCACTACATTAACTATTACCTTCCTCTCCTTATCCCTCCTTATTCTCCTGGCTAGGGAGTCATCAGTTATTGGGATCTCTAATCTATTACCATTCAATGTAATTACTAGGTAGTACCTATGAGACGCTTTATACTTTTCATATGCATCAATAACCCACCCTAGGACGGGTGTCTGTACTCTACCAGCGCTTAAGTTTCTATAACTGCCTCTAAACCTTAGGCATAACTCCCTATACCCCCTAAAGCTCGAGTCTGGCATGCCCATGCTCTGCTGTAGCTTATCAAGCTCCCTACAGAATAGTTGCCAGAACTCCGTCTGTAATTGCTTAGATAGCGAGAATCCTATCCACCTATCCTCGATTCTCCTAACTAATTGAGCCTTAACTAGGTTTAAATCGATGTCCCTAGGATTATTTATTGCGTTGATTATAGCTCTCCTAGTAACTTCGTGAAACTCAACCCTCTTCACATTACTATTGTAGGGTAGCGTTATATTCACTATATCAAAAGCTATTTTCTCTCCCTCAGTATCGGGGTCAGTACCAACTAATATTTCGTCAACCTCTAAAGCAACATCTCTAATAGCCTCTACAGCTGTGTATGCATCGTATATATTCTCTGAACCACATGAGGGGCATTTTAGCTTACTACCTGGTGCTGGTTCTATAGCGAATTGGTGCCCTTTATCTAAGCACCTCTTAAGCGTCGTGTATATAGGTATGAAACGAACCTTACGTCCCTCTTCTACGGTATAAGCTACACCGAAGACATTATCTACGCCTCCATAAAGCTCCTGTATCAAGTCGTAGATGTGCCCACCACTAGCTGTTATTAGTAAGGTGTAATTACCTAGGTTAACTTCATAGACCCTTAACTTACCGTACTCCCTAACGCTAGGTCTGCCGAAGAATTTAGCGATGGTGCGTGCCTTATTGGGTGATTCAACAACGAGTAAAGCGGTCTTTAATTCAAACATACTCTCCTTACTGACTATCTGCTTAGGAATCTTACCGGACCTTATCATCTTTATTAATTCTCTATCACGGTCTATCTCCTTAATCACGTCCTTTACATTAACCTCCTTAAACGGTACGAACTTAAATTCATCGATGATCCATCTTAACCTCCTTTCTAGTCCCTTAAGTAATCTCTCGTCATCTACTAAGAGCAGTGATAGGCCCTTACTAATACCACCCAAGAAGAGCCTCGAGGTTCTACCACTTGCTTGGATGTAGGTCGGTGCGTCAGGTATTAATACGTAGATCTCGTCACCCTCCTTTACAGTGGCTATTTCGGGATTCTCGAGTACTCTCCTAATGATTCCTTCATCCTTAACTAGCCTCTTAACTAACTCGTAAGCTTCCATGAACTCCCTCTCAAGCCTTGACCTCGGTTCCTTACCCTCAGATAGTATCTCATTCAGTCTCTGTAAGAAGTAACCACCAGCCCTCCTTAACATTCTCCTAAGCCTTACTATGTAAGTGTCTAGTTTCCTCCTTAACTCATCATCAGTTACGCTGTCCCTCAGTATAGGTAATAACCTAAGTATATCCTGTGCCTTAACCTCCCTCAGCTTTAAACCTATCTTATGTCTAGGTACACCAACGAATATAGCGTACCTTATTACTTCGGGTAGGTCTATACCCCTAACGAGTACCCCGTAATAAGTAGCTACACCCACGAGTACGTCTAGATCGCCTGCTATGAAGCCCTCAATGGCTCTTATGTTCTTACTATGCATCGCCTCAGCTCTTATACCTAACTTACGTAGTCCTTCAGCTATTTCATTAGCGTATTCAATACCTCTATCAACAGGTACGTATATTAACCCGCCATTACCTAAAGTCCTAATTACAGAAGCTACCTGCTCTACCACCTTATCCTTACTTAAGTATTCGTAAGTATCAACGATATTCCTTATGAATTCAGGCCTAGCACCTATTTCGAATCCCATGAGCTCCTTAAACAACTTAACTCTAGTACCTCTGGGATTACCGGTTGCTGATGATATTATTACTACCTTACCTAGTGACTTCCTCTTTGCCTCAAGCTTTTCCTCAATCTCATTAATTCTCTCAAGAAGTTCAGGATCCTCACCGCCTCTATAAGCTAGTTCCTGTTTTAGTTTTATGACCTTATAAGCTAATTCTATATCCTTATTACTGTAGCCAGCTAACTTAATTATTAAGTCAACAGCCTTAGAACCCCTAAGTACGGCATCCACATCGTCTACGAATATGAATTTAAAGTCGTGCTTGAGTATCTTATCAGGGTTTCTTAGTAAGTAATTAGACGTAGTTACTAATATGTCAAAGCCATTTACGTCGTTAAGCATTTCCTCCCTAAGTCTCTTCTCGCTTTTCTTCAGCTTAGAATGGATAACCAGGGGCTTAGCAACTATGTCAGCTCTAGTTGAGAGTTCCTCAAGCTTTCTCTCTAACTGAATAGCTAGTGTTGTTGTAGGTACTATCAAATAAGATTTATGCCCCTTCATAGCTAAGTAAAGAGCTACTACAGCACCGAAGGTTGTTTTCCCTACACCAGTAGGCGCTATCATAGCGAATGACGCGTTTTTAGCTACTCTCTTAAGCCATAACCTCTGAATACTCCATGGGTCATTACCTACGCATTTCCTAAAGAACTTAACTAAATCCTCATACGTCTTCCTAAATTCGTACAACTTCCCGTAATTCCTTACCTTACCCGATAATCTAAGTAACTCGTATATTCTAAATATACTTCTATCTCGAGGAACTTCCCTCAAGCAGGACGTACATGGTACGCCAAGCCTAAGTCTCTTATCACTAATAAACCCACCGCAGTTGGGGCATCCCCTACCATAAACTACAAGTTCTGCCTCCTTAACCTCCTCCTTGAGCCCCATACTTAACCTCAATAGAATTAATATTGTAATACAAGTAATAAAAGCTATTATGACCCACTTAACCCCTTACAAACAATCAGTGAAGAGAAGACACATCATCCCTCAGGAGACCGTCGTTACATCATCCACTAAATACTTATGCCCTCACACGCTATAAAAGATTAGATGATGAGTCCCCTCGACCGATAGATGAAGTAACCTGTCTCAGCTGATACGTAGTTATGAACAGCTGTGGATGGAGGAATTCTTTACCCCTTTATATACACATAGCAGAGCATTTCTAACGAAGACTAGCCAAGGTGATTACCAGTGAGGGCTAGGGATGCTAGAGAGTATATTGAATCTATGTACAGGAAGCGTATAGAGAATTTAATGAATGAAGTGAAAAACGAGCTACCAGAAGACTACGTGTTGTTCCTTAAGGTGAAGAGCCACTACGTGAAGATCAGGGCTAGCGGTACTACGACATACACTAGGCTCACTAGGCTCAGATCTGCGTGCTGGTTTGCTAGGAGATTGTTTGGAAAGCCCCTTAAAGAACTCACAAGAGATGAATGGGAAATACTCTCTTCGGAACTCTACAGCCGGTACAGTACCAAGGATGCTATAGTTAGTGCTATACATCCGCTCAGGCTCGTGTTGAAGTATCTTGGCTATAGTGAGAGAGATATTAAGGAGTTATTTCCGTATCCATCGAGCATACATGCTAAGATGAGTAGTAGGTCTCCTCCCCCTTACGTTCCAGGACATATTCTAGATAAAGTAGTGTTCTCCATACAAGACGATATGTACCGTGCTCTCTTCTGCTTAATGAGGATAACAGGAGCTAGGATAGAGGAGATCGTATTGCTGAGGAGGGAGAACGTGATAAACGATGAAGACACCATCTACATAAGGTTTGATGTAACGAAGAACGGTATGCCTAGAGAAGTCCCGATAAACTGGCCCGAATTTAGTGAGCACTTGAAGGTATTCATGGCGTGGTATAAGTACCAGCACCCGAGACTGAACGATCCAAAATCATGGTTGTTCCCGCGTAGGAATGACTTAAGCAGACCCGTTGGTAGGAACTTCGCGTACCTGGTTCTTAAGAGGACGGCAAAGCGTGCAGCTAGCAGGGACCCTGAAGTAGCTAGGTATTTAGAATACATACATCCACACCAGTTTCGACACACTAGAGCATATGAGCTGGTCTTCAAGAACTGGAATATTAGGTGGATCATGAACTATTTCGGGTGGAATAAAGTAGACATGGTGCTAAGGTATACAAGAGCCTTTGAATTAAAGCAAGTTTACAAGATGATGAATGGCAGCAAGAATAATGGTAGTAGAGAAATAAGGATTTGCCCAAGGTGTCAAGCCCTGGTACCAGAGGGAGCTAGATTCTGCCCCAACTGTGGGTTAAAGTTAATGGAACACGATATGGAGGAGGTGCTTAGGAAGAAAAAAGATAAGGAAAACTTATTGAAGCTGCTTATGAGGCTTGTTGAAGAGGTAGATGCTAAGGGTCTTGAAGAACTCCTTATCTCTTATAGAGGCATGCTCCAGTAGTAATGGATACGTTATACGCAACCAGTTTCTTACGTCAACATCCCTTAGTAACCCACTATTTTTCTCTAGGATTAACCTGATTCTGGAAACAATATACCTAGCCCTCCCAGACACCAACACCCTCTGGATATGAAAGGCTAAGTATATATAAACTCGAAAACACGGTATTGGCACAAGTTTTTAAGCACTTTTGGCACGCACTTTATAAACTTGTGCCGCTCTCTAACTAAACATAAATTTATATCTACATAGAGTGAGAAGATAAGGTCTGTCTTTCAGTCTTTTTGTTTATCTACTAATAAGGGAAATCTTAACTAGCATCAGAAGATTTAAAGAATAACAAAACACAAGTTACGATCTATGTGAATTGGCTAATTAATTAAACTCATTCACTTTGAATTATTCAACCCCTCTGATATTACTAGTCATATAGAGGTATAGCTCTAGAAGTAAAACAATTCCATAAATAATGTGGCATTAAATGCAATATTTTCTACAATTGCTTTTCAATTAGGTTTAGCATATTTTTCTTACAACCAATCGTAGTGACACCCGCTAAATCGAAAACTCTTGACAAGGTTCTCTATATAATTAATTACTGCTTCAACAAATTTAGAGCCTATTTCAGGGGAGGCTTTTAATGGGTTTCCTACAACACCGTATTTCCTAGGATCCACGTCTCTATAGACGTTTAGGTTGCCAACTAGACTGTTATCTATTGCCATTACTATACTTGTTTCCCACATGCCTGCATGTTTATCTTTAGATGTATTAACGAGACCTAATTTGTTAAGAATGTAGGCTACGTGGAATGTCGCTATGGATGCCTTGTTGTGTCCTTCGCATAGAGTAGTACATACTTTAATCACCGTATTTTTAATGTCTGGACCGCCATGTCCTAGGACTAGAATAAACTTCCTCTGTCCGAACTCTACGAAATGCTTAATTATAGAGAGCAAGTATGCTCCAAAGACCTCTGGCTTAATGTATACATTTCCGGGTCTTACGGGAACGGCGATGGTGTAGATTATTGGTGGAAGCGATATCCAGTTATTTCTCTTAGCTAGTTCATCAGCTATAAAGCTAGCAATAAGAGCGTCAGTATCTATAGGAAGATGAGCGCCATGCCCTTCAAGCGAGCCTATAGGGATTATAAGAGGACCTATGTCGCTATCTATGTATTCTTTAAGCTTAGTCCATGTAAGGCTACGAGGATACATAGAATTCCCTCATAACCATATAGCTGGAATTTCCTTTTATAATATTTAGTGTTTAATCTTTAACCAATTGTGACAATAAATCTACATTTTATAAGGACTACAGCTCGTTAATCTTTTCTAGATTCTTCCGAACACCTGATTTTGTATAATCTGTATAAAGAACTACATAATGTCTACTTTCCTGACTACTATCTATGAATATGGTAATCGATAGATAAAAGAAATTTATCTACATCAATGATTATTTAGATAAGGATGCAAGCTTGAGGATTATTAAGATTGACTATAAGCTAGGGCTTCTAATCTTTCGGAGTAGTACTCTATGTTTTCTATATCAAAATTTTTAAGTGCTTTTACTAGGTTCCTTAGCGTGTCTCCTGTTTTCGTCAGTTTATCTTTATTGACGGTGTATCCTTGATGCATACTAGCTAAAAGGTCATGGAGAGATGCGATAGCGGATACGATCTTATGGGTCCAACTGCTACCCCCTGTCAACTGATCTAGTGTTTGTGCAACAGGTATTGCTTGGTCAACGAGCATATACGCTACCTCTAAGTATTCATTTTGCCCCTTATCACTAGCCTCCTTTAGTAACGCGCTTGCATGGGCTAAGATTATAGCTAGCGCAGTAGTACCTTCTCTTAAGGCATTGTCTCTTTGCTGTATGCTCGTAAAGTATGCATATGCCCAAAATACATTACTGAGTATTAGGAGCACCACCAAAACAGCTAGAGAAAAGCGATTAGCTGAAATCATTGTCCACCACCACTTGTTTGCCTCGGTATTCTGCTTATTATTTTGTTTTTATTTACAAATTATGACTATCGCTATCAAAAGCTATACATTATATACTTTAAGGACGATTGAATTCTTCGTGTGTAGGTGATGAACTTGCTATATATAGACTGATATTGTTAACCCCTTTGGATCTGTTGCTATAGTTATTGATTTGTAAGGCTTTGCATAGACTTTCTCTATGTAGGGTTTGATGGTGTGTGCATCTGAGATAGTATTGTGCGCCAATATAAGTGCTCCTGGGAGTAAGTATGGTTCTAGAGCTTTTAGGTATTGATGGTATTCATCCTTCTTACCGTCTATGAACACGTATACTACATCTTTACTGCCATGATCATAGCTCTTAGCGTCAATACATAGTATCTCTACATGATCATCTAGGTTAAGCGTTTTAAGTACCTTTAAAGCATAATCTACCCGATCACACTTATTATCTAATGAGATAACATGTAAACCCGTTTCCTTTGCTGCATGCGCTAACCATAACGTTGAGAAACCACGACCAGTACCAATCTCAACTATTGTACCCTTTCTACGAGCAGTAATGAACTTAGCTAATATGTAAAGGGCAGAAGCAGTATTATAGTCTATAGGATTAGGGCCATAAATAAATGACTCACGGTAAACCTCAACAGTCTTCTTAAAGAAATTAACGTTGTATCCCCTCTTTAAAGCTATAGCAATGCCGCCATTTATCGGTAAGATAGATTTAGTAAACCCAGCAAGACCTAGCTCCTTTATTAGCTCAGGTCGCTTATTAATGTCTGCTATAATATTAAGCACTACTAGTAATGTGTGCTTACTTAATCCTTTAACAAAATAATCCATTGAATCGCTCAGAGAATTTGTGTTTACCAAGACAATATCGGCACTAGCGGGATCAGCAACTATTTCAATATCCTTAATTCCCCCTAGAACTTTAACTATGTTTTCCCCGAGTATGTGGGCAATTCTAAATCTATGTCTCCTAGCCTTTAGACTCCAAGACAAAACTTTAATGAAATGCAAAACTTCACTATTCATAGGTAAGTAATCGCTTAACATCTTAGTGCCCCCTTTGCATCTCTATTTTATGTATTATTTAAATAAACTATTCAAGCATTTGTGTAACGTTGTCTTGCAACGTTTAGTGTTAAGCTCATGCTAGAGGCTACAGCAATAGCAGCTAGTATGAATGGTAGGTGAGCGTTTATTTCAGCTATGAACCCTGCTATTGCCGGCATTGCTATCCCTATAAGCCTTCTCGATGACGATAAGAAGCCTAGCAATGTACCTCTATACTCTTTAGGTATTGATACAAACAGTACATCCATGAAGAAGGGATCCATAGCCGCATAACCTGCAGAAGCTACTATGGCCGCCAGTAAAGCTATTTCAACTCGGTATGAGAAACCCAGCAATAGGTCAGCTAAGGCTATAAGCCCCATACCTAGGGTAAGCATCCTTACACCATGTCTCTTGCCAGTACGTAGTATTAAGGGTGAAACAACTACAACTGGAAGAGCTGCAAACGTCTCGTACAATGCTAGCCCTAGGAGAGGATTTCTAGCTACTTCTACGAAGAGGTTAGCCACTATTAGCGGCTGGCAAAGCTCAAAGCCTATACCAAAAACTATTACTGCTAAAGCCATTTTCAGGAAAGCTCTTGGAAATATGTTGGGTATCAATGGTTGTGAAACCCCTATTCTTTTCACACCAATCCTTGGAAGCCATAGCAGAACAAGAAAGCCTAGAGCCATGGATGCAGCTGCGAAGACGCTGAGGGAGAGTATCTGCGTAGTTGTATTATACGATAAAACTGCAAGTACATACCCTATAAGTGGATATGACATAAGCTGTGCTAGGTAGGGAATTAAATTGTGTAAGGCGAATGCTTTCTCCCTAATCTTGTCTGGATACGCATCGTACTCGTATACGGCAAAGACAGGGTAAAAGCCTCTTGCTAGCCTCTCAACTATAGCCGCTGTAATGATGAGTAATACTATACTGGCTAGGAAACCATACATGTAGATAAGGTAGGAGACGCCTTCAATGAAGAATATTAAAGAAATAAATAGAACGGGTTCAGCTCTATCGAGAATCCTTCCAACAATAGCATTTACTATAGCAGCTATAGCCGAGGCAATCGTTAATACAATACCGGCCTCACCAACACTTAGACCAGTTACTAACATAAGGTACGGTATAAGTATCCATACAAACAACACTGGTGTAGATAAGGCTTGCAGTATAATGTATTTCCTTGCAGCAATAGGAAGCTTACTCCAGTACTCAGCAATGTTTTTAAGCAACATCAGCTACCCGTACCTAATTAAGTAGTGATAATCACATAAGTTATTAATATCTTAGTATTGGCGTACTATGATATATTCAGCATCTACAGGTACAGTAATTGATACTAAATTGATATTATTAGGTTTCTCGCTGAAGTCTTTTGAGAAGAGTCCACCACAGTTGAGTAGCCATTATATGGCGAATCTAAAGTACTTTAAGCTATGTTAAGTTGAATATCATGAATGACCCGCTTTATGTAGCCTTGAGTATTTCGTAGAGATAGTTAATGCGATAAACATGGAAGGATATATTGTAAAACGGTATTAAACCGCATTAGTGAGTAGACGGACAGACTGGAATAGGGGTGAATCAGCCTATGAATACAGTACTTAGGTTGAAAGGCTTAGAGATAACACCCCGACACTGGTTAATGGATGTGCTAGGTAAACTCTGTAGAAGCGATCCTTTATCGGCACACTGCTATGCCATCTACTACCTCACACATGAACCTGATAGGACTGAGATACTGTTGCTGACTTCGGACAGTAATATTAAATCATATGCTCTCGTATGGCATGGTGGTAGATTCACTATTCAAGACGTCTACGAGGTTCATATATGGAACCCTACTGAGAAAGTCATACAGAGTATTAACATCCCTCCAAATAAGAGAGCAGACATACAGTTATATGGCAACGTTTCTAGCAATACGGAGATTATTACCGACCACTTTAGAAATCTTGGCTTTAAAAGGTTTCATGACGAGGAGTTCTACGATATGATTTGTGACCACGATAGCTTCAAGCCTAGTCCTCTTGAAAGGCTAGCTGTGAAGCTAAGGGAGGAACATGCATCTTTGTACAGGGACTTGGAGCTAGAGAGAGGGATAGAGATAAGTGTGGATGAGGCTAGGGAAATCCTCAGGGAGTATACTCATTATGGCGTGATAGTTGATAATGTCCTTGCCTCTATTGCTGCGAGATACATAACTCTCCCATGGATTCATATAATGGGTGGTGTGTTCACGAGGAAAGAGTATAGGGGGAGAGGCTATGCTAAGGCTGTAACCTCAGCGTTAACAAGGGAAGCAGTATCCTCAAGGGCTTTTGCAGGTCTCCATGTAGAGGTTGACAACGAGCCCGCCATAAAGGTCTACGAGAGTCTCGGCTACAGAATTACTAGAACTAGAACATGGATCTTTGCACACCCTTAAGCACAATACCTTACCTTATGCGATTGCTTCACAGGAATTTTAAATGACTAGTTCAAGTGAAAATCTTTGAAGTACATGAATTAATCCGACTTTACGTTCCTTAGGTTATGATTTTCAGTGCTAGAGTTCTGCGAGGATTTCAATGAGAGTTTGCACTACCTTTCCCTCTATTTCTGCCATCTTATTGTCATCCTGATACATTATCCACTTTTCTCTATAGAGTTCATAGGTGGCAACGTGGACAATGCCCAGTTCAACGTCTCTATACATGGCTACTGCCATGAGGGCTGTACTCTCTATGTCGACAGCAAGTACACCTTTGGAACTATACTTCCTAACTTTGTCTCTCGTCTGCCTGAATATTGCATCTGTGGTCCATATACCGCCTACGTGGAGATCTATATCGAGCTCTCGAGCTATGGGTCTAAGCTTCTTCTTAAGAGCCGTAAACACCTCCTTGCTAGGTTTCGGAACAATGTCTGAAGGAAGGTAATGATAGCTGGTACCCTCCTCCCTAATACCCCAAGTAGGCACTACTAAGTCGTAGACCCTTACAGAGGGGTGTATGGCTCCACAGCCGCCAAAGAGTATAAACTTCCTTACACCAGCAGCTACCAAGAGCTCCATAGCCATTACGGCTGCTGGAGCACCAATGTATATCCTGTAAACACATATCCTAGTATCACCATATCTGCCTCTAACACCTTTCACCACCAGTATCTTGAGCTTAGCCTCCTCCACAGCATCCTCAAGAAACTTCTTAGCATACTCTAGAGGCCTAGTCCAAGCTACAAAGAGACATCTATCATAGGAAGCTTTGAAACCATCTATTTCAGCCCATGCCCTTGGAGTAATAACAGGTTCCTCAAGACCAGGCGTTATCATTCCCTGAAGCCCTATTAATAATGTTGAATGCTGAAGGGTAATATATCATTAACTTTCTATTGAAGCTAAACGTTTACTAATGCTAACAATACCTAATAACGCTGAACTATAAGCCTCCTTGTATTTACAATTTTTCAAAGATATGGGAACAACGCCAATCAGCGCGGTCGGGTAGCACTTCTAGAGTAATAGCAAGATATCATTCAGGCGGGCTACCCTATCTATAAATCTTTATGCACATCAATGAGTTAGAGTGACCATGCCTCCATAGAGTCTATGCATTTCTTTGATTAGTTCTATATACTGTTTACCTTCGATAATTCTCTTATCTGGTTCTTCTATAGACCTAGATCTTTATATTCTTGAACATCGTTAAACCAAGATACACTATAAGAATAGGGAACGCTTTAGCAAGGTAATCCAAAGACAGAATAGAGCTAAATGTCGGAAGCAGAGAAAGAACAATTGTAATTAAGAAGTAGGAAGCATTTGGACGAGCTCTCATAATCTTTATATTTGTGATTGGAAAATTTTTCTTGGATGAACATTAAAGAGTAGGTGACACCTTGCCTCGCAGGAGAGGTAGGGGAAGTAAAGCTGAGGCACGTGTCTCCAAGCTCTACAGGAGGACTGGTTATAAAGTTCAGCGTAATTTGAGGAGCAGAGCGGGTGAAGTAGACATACTGGCTAAGAGGGGGCGTGAAAAACTCCTCATAGAGGTTAAGAGTGGTCGGCAAACCCTCACATCAAGCGATATATTAAAGGTTGTCCGCAAAGCAAGATACCACAAAGCCAAACCAGTAATCAGGAAAAGCAGCTTGACATCATTAACAGGCTCCGCGAAAGAAGTAGCTAGAAAATATAACGTAAGAATACGGAACTACTAAGCAACTGCAGTATCGCGTGCTTATCAAGCGGGAAATCATAACTTAATGTCTCTTAATTTATAGTAGCTTCTATGTAACTCTCTCTTAGTCCATATCTTAGCAGCCTCTATTATTTCTGGTGGTAATTCTCCTGGTTTAACGGTTTAGATAGCTCTAAGCTACAAGGTATTCCATGTTTCTGACACTTAAAGTAGATGCTGGAGCGAAAGCTAATAGGAAAGAGGAAAATACACATACTCTGACGAGTATGCGGCCTCGCCCTGCAATTGTATATACTTATGCTTCTGATTACGCCTAAACTTCTTAATATGGTTCAAGATGAATTCTCTTTAAGTCTTTACCATTTACATTCCTTGGAATTCCTAGGATTAACATGACTCTTTCCTGTATTGAATGCGTTGAAATTAATATATGAATTCCTATCTCTAGTGTTAGTTGTAATTTATTTGTATTTCATTTTATGGTGTAGGACAGGTATGTAGAAGGAATATCGAATTCATTGGCAGTGATAACTGCGGTTACTTATTCTAATCAGAGTTGTAATTGCAGGAAGCAGGATGATTAGTAATTTTCTGATGAAGCGGTCTATAAAGGTCTCTGATCTAGTGCGTTCTGGATATACCTTCATTAGTAGTGGTAATTATCGATAAATCACCTGGATATAGGAGGTAACTTGACACTCCATTCTCCCTTTATTCCCTGAAATATATTATTTCGGGTCACTTCTTGTTAAGTGATTTCTAGTGTTCTATGAAGCATGCCATTACCTTAATAGCTATTAATTTCAGTGATACGCATCTGAGAGTGAAGGTCTTGATAGAGCTTGTTAATCTAATTAATTATGTTAAGGAAATTCGTGGAAAACTTGAAAAGTACGGGGATTGGCTTAACAACTTTGATAGAAGGTTACACAATGGTTTTAACAGCGTATACAATGCTTTAACTCTAACCCTAGAGCTCCTAAACCATTATCTTCGCCAGTGGTGTCCGGAGTTCATGATCCCAATGCTCTTAACGGGAAGGTCTGGGGCTTTGAAGGGGGAGAAGGCTGAGAGAATTATAGAGATCACTAAATGGGCCTTCATACACTCAATGTCCATAATAGAGTTTTCAGTGAAGAATTCATTAAAGCAGGTTAACCCTGATATACTGAACTCCATTATTAAAAAGAAGAAAAAGCATGGTCGTAAAGGTAAGCGTGTACGCATATACCTAAGGGATATAGTGGGAGAGTTAAAGAATAGAGGATGTATTACTGATGAAGCATACAAAATCTGGGAAGCGTTAATAGAGGTTAGAAACGCAGTCGTTCATAACAATGCTATTGCCGACGAAGACAGGGCTTTTCAAGTTGGGGACATAGGAATACGGTTTGAAAAAGGACGGATGCTTAGAGGCCCCCTAAACTTTTTCACCAAGCTAATTGAATACGCCATAGAGAATTACAAGAGCATCCTAGAGATACTAAGAAAATGCCGCTCCCCTTGAACATAGTGTACTACCTAGCCTATGAGTCAAAGGGATATGGATGCATTCATACAGAGTAGTATAATAGCATAGTATAATAGCTAATGTGAAGGAAACTAAACAGCTACTAAGTGACTCTTCTATTTTATACAAGGTTTATCTACCATTAGGTAGTATACAATGTATGGAGTGGTGCTACTTCATGTATTCACGGTCACGTTACGAGGTAATACCTGTAGAGATAGGTAGGGTGGGTGTAGTTGGTATTAGTGGTACTATGGTGGGGGTTATAGATAGGTTAGCATATGAGGTACTAGATGCTTCTGCTACTAATGCCCTTTACGTAAGCGATCTTCTCAGAGCTTATAGGGAGGGCGGTGCTCCCCAGATTCTGAGGATTGTTGAGGATGCTGTTGCTTCGCGTTTAAGGAGTATTTACGCGAGTGCTAGTATGGAATTCGATGGCGAGATATGCTTCTCTAAACTCGTAGACCTAGGTTTGATAGATGAGGATACGGCGGTGTACCTAATAGCAACATACATGAGTATTGAGCAAGCGGTAGAAGAGATTGAGGAGCTAGAGGAGCTTGGGGGAAGAGTGAAGGTAGAGGAGACGCTTAAGGAGATAGCCTATAAGCTACTGGAGATAATACATGTACTCAGCCAGTTAGAGACTCCTACGCCGCGATACGGGAGTGATCGCTCGTACTATACTACGGACTACACGATTACGGGTACCACCTACATGACCTCGATGAGGGGCTCACTGCAATGAGCGGTGAGTACGAAATCCCTCCTCAGCTAGAGTTTAAACCCTTAGAGGAGGGGTTCGGGGAGTACAAGTTAGAGGATGGTACAGTTATAAAAGCCAGGGTTATGCTAGCCGACGTCTTTAAGATAGGTGAGGATCCTGTAGGGCCGAGACTCGCTTACTCTGCTGTAGCAGCAATACGTTTCATCGTACCCGAGGAGATAAGGAGAGATGTTGCGGGTAAACCCCTAGCTGATCACGTAGATATGAGGGATCGTGGGTGGAAGCCCGTGAGGATAGTTGAGGCTAAGCCTGCTGAAAGTAAGTATGTTCTAGAAGGTAAGTGGCTTCTAAGACTACGTCTCGAAATAGTTGGTGTAGTGAAGAACGAGAACTACAAAACACCCTTGATAATGCCACACTATGTTGCTAGATGGGCAACGGTGGTTAATATTGAACGATTACAGGAGAAAGGTGAAGAGGTATCAGAGTAGGGTAAACTACCATGTTAAAGAGTTCTTTAAACGTATGAGCGAGGGTGATGTGATACAGGCAGCTGAAAAGGCTTGGGGAGCTATATCAGCCTTCGTTAACATATACGCCATAACATTCCATAACATAGAGGTTAAACGAGATTATAGGAAGAGGGAGATACTAGAAGAATTCCTTAATGAAATTAAGAACTTCGATCTAGAAGTTGAAGAACTAATAACTAGGGAATACAGAGGCCATACTAGTACTTTAGCTAGGTCTTTATGGAATCTTCACAGCTTCTTCTACGGTGGAGCAAACATTAAAGACGAAGACGTTAAGCGATACCTAAAACACCTATACAGGCTCCTACCAATACTGCAAGAGTATTCCAACATCATAGCGGAGTACTACATAAAGAAATTGTTCTAACAATTCTAGATAACGTTCTTGAATAGACAGATGTGTTAACTACGTAAGAAGCTACGTATAGGTAAACATGCACAGCGAGTTAGTGCGAAAAAGCTTGTGCCTCATACTGTATCAGGGGATCTACATTACAAAAAGACCATATTTAAGGAAAAGTTAACAATTTGAATTAGTACCTGGGGATATGCTGAGGCCTCTAGATCAACATGTTTCACTGTCCGAGGGTGAAAACTATGCAAAGGCTTAATGTCATCAGAACCTTGCTGTTCTCAGCGCAATCAATTATAATGTATATTGGGCTCTGTGTCATGGTCGGAGCCCTCATCTTGTGGTATTTTGATATACGAACATATGGCCCCGTTATAGGAATTCTTCTAGGTTCAGGAATAGCCATCTTTACTAACGGACTCTTTGAGATTCTACGCTATTGCTCATCAACAACTATGCTTGAATTAGATAGGCTTGATCTGGAAATATTTGAGAACTCGTACCGGGTATCTGCGTTAATTAAGAATAATGGTGGTGTGATTGTTGAACATGCTAAAGGGATTCTAACCCTCGAAGAACCTCCTCAACACGAACTCCCAAACATTGTTGTACCCTCATGTAATGCTTGTGAGCTCAGGGAAAAGTGCTCTATAAAGTTATTTCTCGCTAATAGAGTTAACCCTATAATAAAAGGATGTTCTTTAGCATGGGGTTTACCTGAAACCCCCGTACCACGCCCTGTTAAAGTTTATGTTGGGAAAGAATATCTAAAGCGTTTAGCTGAGGTACTCAAAACAAAGAATCTAGACATTTTCCAAGAGCTTCGGAACATAGTTGTAAACGTTATTAAAACAGTAGAGGAGTTAGGAGGTATCCCTCTCTATTACTTCACAGACTATACCCACCTAACATCCATTGCTCCCCATGAGGTAGAGCGATTACTGTTGTTTGACTTCGCACCTCTTAATGATGGAAGGTATATAGTTAGATTCTACAGCGAGTATGGAGGGCTAGGGTTTGCAGATCCTTGTCCTAGACCTTACAGGATATGCCTCTACATTGATGATAGAACTAAGCTTAAGGCACAAATAGTTGTTTCTGGGAAAGGTGTTAGAAAACCACTTGTATTCGAAATACAGGTACATAAGAAAGCTTTAGATGAAGTTCTTAACAGTATAAGATTGAACAACGTTGATAAGGCATTGAAAGTATTACAGAAGATTAGAACCTCGTAACTGCATGGTCTGCCTGAACTATGTTCTTAGGTACTGCTACTGCTTATCTTTTTTCTCCGATTCTAATTCTCTCAGTAGCTCTTCGAGTGCATCGATGTCCAGTTCATCCAGTACTAATTCTACTACTTCACTCATTGTACCACCTCTTGAAGTTAGTATAGGTTTGAAGGTCTATAAAAATACGTCAATTCATTTTCTTCATCAACATGTTCTCCAGGATATATTAGATACCTCTTAACATGGTTTCTCCTACTGGTGTTGCCGACTTTGACCACTACTTCATCAGCGAATAGCTTCTTTACAGCTATGTAAAGACTGCCGGTTCCGCTGGATAACTCCAGGATGAGAGGTTCACTATACTCAAACCATCCACGTTCTTTCAATAGGTAGTGGAGTCTTCTAGCATTGGTGTAGGAGTGGTAGAGCCTTTTTATCAGGTCCTTAGCCGTGTTATCTACGTGCTCGTACATGAACCCCTCTCTAAGCCCAATGGACTTCAGGAGCTCTGAAAGAGGTTGTGATCTGAAGTAGTGTAAAAATCTCGATTTTCTCTCTCCGTAGATGAAGTAGTCCCTTACCCATAGGAACCATACACCAGTTTCTCTAACGCCTATTAATGTGTGAGCTATAAGGTCTACAGCCTTCCAATAGTTTTCCTTGATTAATTCCGAAGCTATGTGGAGAACCTTTTTAACACTTCTAGGTGGTTGAAGGTTGAACTCTTTACTTAAGCTAATAGATCTGGTGCCGGATGTTCTAGCGCCTTTAATCCCATTCAACGCTCTTTTAACATCGATGACAGTCTTAGCTGTTTCTAGATCAAGCTTTTCGTTAAAACAGTAATTACTTCCGATCCTTACTAGAAGGCCTTTCCTTAGTAGTCTAGACAGTAGATCTCCTACTGTACCATTGCTGATTCTGTGGCCTACTAGTGCTTCGTATAGGAGCTTTAGATGTGTAAATGTGAGTGCTAGGTTATTCTCAGCTATAATCTTAAGCAACGCATACTGAATTCCGTACTTCCTGTATATCCTTCTATATTTATCGATGTTGCTCAGCACGTTTGTTAACCTATCGTAGTCAACTACGAATATGGGTATTGTTGTCTGAGCCACTCGAACACCTGTCTCCGTGTTGATAATAGTTACATCGAGATAGTATATTCCCACTCTTGCTACTAAACTTGCATGAACTACTATGGATGCTGTGAACGGTGTTTTACCATACCTAGGCACTATATCCAGTACAACTAGCTCTGGGTAACTCGATGACACACTTACCCTAACCTTAACACCACTTCCATGGATATGGACATATGCTGAGCCCTGCGAACCTCTACGTATGGTAGCTGGCCTAACACTAAGGGCTACAGAACTAGCAGTGCTATTCTCTATAAACCTACTTCTTTTCTCACCGAGCATAGGAGTTCCCACTATATAGGGCGAGGGTTTAAAAACCATCGACAATAACGTCTGATATTCAATAATGATAATACCTACAATATCAAACATGAACCATTCCTATAGCAGGCACTGTAATAACAATAAAAACTACGGAAAACTAAGTCGGGGCATGCCTCACCACCATCTATAACTATCGTTAATCTACCGGGTGCCCCGACTTTCCTAGCGACTTGATTGATGTTTCTCTGTTTAGAGATTTCCTTAGCTTTAGGGATTCATCGTGTGCTGGCATCAGTATGTTGATGGTGTACTGTATTGTTCTTTCAAGAAATCTTCTACTAATGGATTCTATATGTGAGTCGTAGTCGAAGGATAGAGCATCAACTTTTCTTCTATTACTCTCCATCTATGGTATAGCTTTTCTATGGTTTCACTACCAACAGCTAGTTCAATAGTCTTAACCATAACTCTTAAGAATTCCAATGTCCTCCTCCTTCTACTTACCTTACCTTCATCCTCAATCTTACCCCTACTTCTACTTTCAATGAGAATGAATGGTAGGTATTCGTAGAGCTTTTCCTCAAGTTTGTATATAACGCCGTATTCGTTTAGGGCTAGTACTACTCTGCGATATGTTTGGTAGAACTTGAAGAGCTCATTAATAAAGGAGTTAAAGTAATCGTAGTAATCACTAATAATTCTCTCAATGGTTGCACGAGCTTCAGTCGCATCGAGCCTACCACCACTTCTCAGAGCTTCAGCTACTATAGCTAGGTTCCCATCTTTTATTCTATAGTATGTTAGGACGAGGGGTATGTTGATGATGAAGCGCTTTGGGATTAGAAACACCATGTTCTTCTTCCTAAGCACCTGAATAACGTATCTAACAGCACCAAGTACTCTCCTCCTCTTCTTCTCATCTACAATCTCCTCTAGCTCAGGAGGGTAAACACTGCTGCGATGAACTATGAAGTTGTAGCCTACACTATCGAGAACCCATGATGTAGCACTCTCATAGCCTCCCCGATGGCGGTGCAATACCTCAGTACCAAGGTATGATATAGCAAGACAAGTAGAAATGCTTTATCACAGATAGTAGTAGGTGGTGATACCCATGCCTCAAAGTCTCAGATTCATACCCAAGGAGATAATCATTGCAAAACGTGAAGTAGTTCGATTAGGAGAGAGATGGATAATCTACTTACCGCAAGACTACGCGGAGATATGGGAGGAGTTGAAGAAGCAGGGCAAAATGGTTAGGGTGTATATCGAGGTAATTGACTAGGTGATGGTGTGTGGCGTGGAGACGGGCGTTAGTGATGCCTGTTGTTTGCCCCATAGATAGGTACAGTACTATGCTGAGAGGTGATGTAAACCACATTGATGTCTACGATGAGGTTAGGCATGCTATACGCTATAGGCAGGTGTTGAGCAGGTCTTTCAGGCTATACGAGTTTGAGAGGAGGTTGAGGACGGGATCTTTTGCGCAACTTGATAGGGGGTTTGAAGGGCATGATATTGTATTTCTGCATCCGTTCGAGATGGTGAGAGCTCTTTCAGCAAGCAGTGTCCTCCCAGCCATAACCACTATCGACATCACCCGTCTAGGCATGTTTAGGGAGAGTAGACAGCTTGAGAAATACCTTGGAGATCTATGGTATAAGGGCGGTATCATAGTATCTAGTTGTATTGCTGAAGCAGTAGTGGATAACCTAGCAGTGAAGTATAAGCGGGTAGGGTTACATGAGTACACCTACTGTTATGGGCGTATGAGACGTATTATAAGGAGGATGGATGTTAAGACTCTAATCAGCAACACTAGCCTTGAGGCATTCACTAAGGACCGTAGTAGTGAAGATGTGGTGGAGCTTATTTACGAGTTCCTAGTAACCACCCCTACACACTGGCCATGTATGGTTCTAGGGTTAGTTGTGGATCGTGCCAGGAACTGGGTGATTACCCTTAACCCCAGTACGTTAGATTTGATAGAGCCTAGCGGGGTCGAGGAGCTCAGGATACTGGTGTACGGGGGTAGGAGGATACCGGTAATTGTTGTTGAGAAGCTCATACTGATTCGGAAGCTCAGCATCGATAAACCGAGTAGAAGACTTGGAGAGCTACTTTCACTCAAGGTCATCAAGACACACCTACCCTATAGGGTGTTCCCAGATGAGGTATAGTCGTGAAATTAGGAGGATGATCTACTTCGAAGCCTACGGCTTCAACCCAGTAGTATATGCGGGAAGAAGGTATATAGCATGCGATGGGTTAATACTGTCCTCCTTCAGGCCAGTTAAGGTCCTCATACCCTACGATATCTACGAATATCTACGCAAAGCCAGGGTTAAGAAGTACGTGGCAATTAAATCAACATCAAATAAGCGCATCACTATCTCAACTCGTGACATAGTGGTCAGTATCTATGATAGAAAGAGGCTTAAACAAATAACTAATAAAGAATCGACGATACCTGAACGAATAGATATGAGGCTTAGAACTACTTCTAGGGACAGTGAGATGTACTTCGTGCCGTGGAACGAGATCCCCTCATTCCTACTATCGACAGGTAAGAAGATGATACTACTAGCGCTGTACTATGTACGCTCAAGCCTAGGGATGAAGATGTTTAAGTTCGACAATTATAGCTCTATAGAAAAACTTGCGAAGAAACTTAGATACATAGAAGGACTGTTAATTAATCATCGAGAAGCCTTCGTCTATGTACCGCGTCCAGAGAGATATATCCACTATAATGATGTTCGCAGAGCATTGATATCACTGAGATACCCACTAGCAGAAGTAAATGCAGAGATGCATAGCTATGAAGAACTTGAGGAGGAAGAAAGCACATACGAGGACGAAGAAGAGGAATTACCGATATGAGGTGTCTTAGTTGACTTACATATATTTCTTGGTAGGCATGGTGAACACCTCTTGAGGGGTGTGTAATGATGCGATGAAGCTGTGTACACGCCTTTAAAGCATGTCTTAACTTCAAGGCCGTTACGAGAGTTGCACGCAACATGGCATATAGTTATGAGACCTAATCATCCTGGCAAGGAGGTCAAAGTACTTAGTGCTGAAAACTCTCATAACAGACTTCACCATGTTATCGCATCCTGGCTCTAATTCCGCGATAACTGCCATAGTGGAGGATCATAACTCCTCAATGAGCCTATATATCCAAGCCTTAAGGTCTCAAAACAGCCCTTGAAAACCTCATGGGAGGTCTCAAGATAGCCATGGAAATGCCTAGAAATAATACAATTCCTTGTGACTATACGAAGCGCTATATTTATTATCTTCTATTATAGAATTCTCTGGTATGCTACCGTTAAGTGAGTCTTAGCTATGTCTATACCAGTACCATCGTAACCTGTATCTCTAGCTCTTATAGTGATTACAGCGTCGGTTAGTGAAGCTTCTGAGCTTCAACCTCTATACTGAGTGTTAGCGTTACTGTAAGAGCTACTATGAAGACTATATACAGAAGCTTCTTCACGTACATGGCTCTCACTCATAGATTACTATCGCGTTTGTTGGTACTCCAATCTTAACGCCTTTGGACTCCAGCATCTTCAGCACTTCGCCGAGCTTCGTCAGCTTGACGAGCACTATCGCGTCTGTTTCGATGGTGGTAAACGAATCTTTACCGCATCTGGGAACCTATTGACTAACTCATCCACTACCTCCTTCACGTTCATGCCTTTGCCAGTATTGTGTTACTAATAATCAGGGATATTTAGAGATGTTACCTATATCTACGTAAGTACTTCCCTCTATGGTTCTGCACTGATTGCTTAATGGTTTGGAGCATATAGTTGCTATGGCTTTTATTGTTCCTTTGAACGGTTTTGTTACTATGTAGTAGTACTCATTGACGATGCTCGTCTTTGGCGGTACCCTACTGTAACCCAAGTCTAGCGTGCATGCTACCGTTAGTGGGAATACGTAGCCTTCCTCAGCAACGACCTTCGGTAATGTAATCGGGTTCTTAACCCTCCACGTAATAGGCTTGAAGCTATTATTGTGTATCGTTGCGTTAAAGAGTACTTCACAGAAGGCATTAGTCATGTAGTACACAGGCTCATCGCCGTTATTAACAAGCTCTATGACCACCTTTAGAACAGCTATATCGGTTCGAAGCCAGTCAACCGTCTGCTTTACATCAAGGCCAGCTGGAAGAGGAAGTTGCGATCTAATGAATTCCCTGGCGATAGATAGTATTTCGGGATTGTTGATAACGGTGTAATTAACCTTTACCACGACATTATCATACCAAACCTTACTACCTATAGAGGTGACAGATCTAGACTCGGTACTCTGATCAATGCCAACCGAAGATATTGTTTGACTTACACCATGCTGCAAGTAGCGATAGTATACTGTACTGGCTAGGATCACTAGGATTATCAAAACTAGGGCAATAACTGCAGGTCTTAGCATCATCGCCACCAGAAATAAACCTAGACAACCTATAATAAAATACTAATCTTTGGAACACATCGTCAAAAACCTCGAACACCTATAAAAATAGTATCAGCATGCTCATCAGATATAACCATTTAAGCATAAATTGGGTAGTAAAGAATGGATAAGAATAATAGGTTTAATGTACATTATTTAATAAAAATACTTGTGTTTAGCTATAACTGCTATTATAACACCTACTGCTATGATTACTAATAACGTAATTAGTTGATGAGGTACCACATATTCTTCATTATAATGCGGTATCGTAGATACGGCGCTTTGGGATTGCTCTTCTATTTGCACGAGTTTTGTTCGTGCTTCAGATAATGGTTTGTCTGCACTTGATGTTGTACTTACAGGTATCATTAGTTTCGGTATTTTAGCTATCATTATGAGTATTTCCTGCCATGGTAGGTACTTCCTTATTAGTGGGTTTAGCTTCTTTACTTCTCCTACAACATAGTCGACAGCTTCATTGAACGTCATGTTCTTTTCTCTAGCTAGTTCTTCTATGCATGCCGCATTGATTATTATTGATGTACCGTAGATCCCTTCGCCGAAGGAGGAGAAGCAGGGCACCTCACCTAAGGCGTCCAGCATCTCCGTACGCTGGTATGGGCCTCCGGGCGGTAGCCACCCGAGCTTCTCAATAACGACAACCCTCTCGCTAATATTCTCGAAGTACTGGTGGGCTAGCTTAGCGAGCTCATCGATGTCTAGCTTACTAGCTCCTCCAACAACTACGTAAATACTATTGTTCTCGGCGAAGAGCTTCATCTCTGCTGGCGTCAAACCCCTGTGACTGATGTCCTCGAGGAAATCCTTGATACGCTCGTGAAGCTTCGCAGCGTCTTTACTTAGGCTTTTAGTCTCGTTAGCCTTAACAACGTATGAGCCATCTACCCACGCTACGTGGATTACTACCTCTGGTTTCTCTATGTGTAGGTAGGGTGCTACCTGGTTAAGCGCTGCATCATCGAACTCGCTGTACTTCATATCGGGTAGCACCACCAGCCAATAACCATTGCCGAGGTCCTTAAACAGAGACCTATTAACCTTAATAACAACGAGACCCCCATAATCACTAATAATCCATGGTTTCAAATCATTCTGCTCACTAACCCTCGATTCTGTCTTAATCTCTGAAATATCCTCAGGTTCCGCTACTAGGGGTATCGATGGGTATACGTTCGTGAAGATCACTAGGAATTCCCTGGAGGGTATGTACTTCCTCAGTAGCGGTGTCACATCCCGTAACCTACTTACTAAGTCCTCTATGACCCGATCTAGGGAGATTCCAGTTTGGTTCGCTATTTTCTCTACGCATCTCTGGTTGAACACTATTACGACTCCGTAAGGTGTTTCTGCGAGTGATGTGAAGCACGGTATCGCTATTAACTCCTCGTACATGTCTTGGGCGTCGAAATACGACGGTATTCTACTAGGACTTATAACCTCCTGAATCACGACACGCTTTCCAGTAGTAGCGCTACTGATCACTTTAATGAGCTTCTCAATCCCTAACTCGCTAACACTTCTATGGTCTACCTGTAGCCATAGAGACCCATCGCTAAGGGTATTAACCCTGAGCATAGCATTCCTCAGACCTGCATTTACAAGTGCTGACACAATCTCTGATACATCTCTAGACATGGAACCGCGTAGCGTACGTAGCTTACCATCCTCTACAGCTATGTCAGTAGCCTGAACAACACTACAGCCAACTATGTCGAGAATCCTCTCAGCAATATCAATCCTATCGATATCCCCAAGGACAGCTACCCAGAAACCACCTACATACCTCAGAGCGGACTTATTTAAGACAAGTAGGGTCACGTTACCATACCTATGGACGATGTAGAGGCCGTATACAGAGCTATCAGCGTGAACAGCAGCACCTCCAGCCGACAACGGCTGTACGTACAGCACTTGCATAACCAGTAGGGCAATTAGAGCTACGCGAAGAACCCTAGCCATAAACTTAACGTCCTTAAATAACATTACCATAGCCCTAGCTATACAACCACCACTAAAACCTAACAATTATATTCTATAAGATACTATAGCTTAGAACATATTTGTCAAGAATATCGAACATTCTATTCACAGTATTCCACCATACATAATAATCCCTTGAAGTGGGGTTTGAAGTCCGCTTGAGATTAACACCATTTATGTAGACTATTCTAGGGTCATTCTTTAAATTATTAAAAGGAAAGGGAAGTGTTTTATCCCCTAGAGTGATAGTATTTCTATGGTGGGCCTCATGTCTATGTTTGTTTATCAATTCTCTAGATACTAGATATATGTCTCAGCTGATTTCATCAATGATTATATATTATATCTAGAACTAGGCATTGAACTTTAGAACTTTAAGTACTAGGAAGTGTTAGGGAACTCTTACTAAGCTCTCCACTTTATTATCTAGTTACTAGTTGATCAATCTGCAATTCTCTATGATGTTTATTAATTCTTCCTTAATGCAGATAACACAGTCCAGTAGTGCTGGTATTCTGAGTTTATTCATTCGCTGAATGTGTTTGAGGTCCTCTACTATGGTCTTATACGTGGGATTGTTTTATTGTATTGAATTAAGTAATAGCGACTGTAGGACGTTATTTAAGGTTATCTATTTAACTATTACTTTAGTTTAATTATTATGGTGGTAAACATGCTAGACGTACTGAGCCTTTTATTAGGTTACCTTTTCTGGTTTGTTCTGCTAGCTCTTGCTCTATCTCCGTACATGTCTACTAGAGCCCTACAGAGTGCTAGGTTTAGGCTTATATCACTTATCGAGAGAAAGTATGGCCATAGAGTGATTACTCTAATACATAGGCAGGAGAAGATAGGCATATTCGGAATACCTATCCATAGGTACATAGATATTGAGGACTCAGAAGCTGTTATCAGGGCTATAAGGACGACACCGCCAGATAAGCCTATAATGATGATACTCCATACACCTGGAGGATTAGTGTTAGCAGCTTCTCAGATAGCTCGGGCGCTTAAGGCTCACCCAGCTAAGAAGGTGGTTGTCGTACCTCACTATGCAATGTCAGGTGGTACGCTAATAGCGTTAGCGGCTGATGAGATAATAATGGATCCCAACGCTACCTTAGGACCTCTAGACCCTCAATTAGTAGGGCCTAACGGTATGTACATGCCGGCTCCATCAATTATTAAGGCGGTTAAGGAGAAGGGTGTTGATAAGGTAAGTGACACTATGTTAGTACTAGCTGATGTAGCTGAAAAAGCGATGAATCAGGTTAAGTCGTTCATAATAGAATTAATTGAAGATAAGGTAGGTAAGGAAAAGGCCGAGGAAATAGCTGATAAGTTAGTTAGTGGTTACTACACTCATGACTACCCAATAACAGTAGATGAACTTAGGAAGATGGGTATTAAGGTAAGTACTGATGTACCTCCGGAGGTTTATGAACTAATGGAGCTTTACCCGCAGGCTAAGGCCATGAGACCTGGAGTTGAGTACATACCGCATCCATCAATGCCTAGAGGTGAAGGTGAGAGGAGAAGGCATTAGCCTTAAAATAATTTATGTGTACTATTTTTCTCCACGTAATATCCTTGGTAATGATCGCATATAAGGAGGTTTCGCTACACCCTTCTCAGTAATTATTGCAGTAACTAGCTCAGGTGGTGTGATGTCGAAAGCTGGATTAATTACTGGTACATTAGGTACCGTTATGAGTACCTTACCCATAACGTACCTAACCTCATTAGGATCCCTCTCCTCAATAACTACCTCATTAATACTTCTTTCAGTATCTATTGTTGAGGTAGGTGCTGCCACATAGAATGGCACGTTATGCCTATTAGCTAAGACGGCTATCGTGTAAGTACCTATTTTATTTATTACGTGACCACTCAGTAGTATACGGTCAGCACCCACTACTACCTTATTAACTAATCCCTTACTCATTACGTAACCAACCATATTATCAGTTATTAAGGTAACTGGAATCCCCTCCTTCATTAACTCCCAAACAGTTAACCTAGCTCCTTGAAGGACTGGCCGCGTTTCTGTAGCTATAACTTTTATCTTCTTACCTGAGTACCAAGCAGCCCTTATCACGCCTAAAGCAGTCCCGTAGGCTGCCGTTGCTAATGCACCCGCATTGCAGTGAGTTAGTACAGTATCTCCGTCATCTATTAAGTCAGCACCATACCTTCCTATCAACTTATTGACCTTTACATCCTCTTCATAAATACTTAGTGCTTCATTAACAACAGCCTTTACTAATTCATCGGTACTACTTACCTCCTTATTTAATACCACTCTCTTCATCCTATCTAAGGCCCAGAATAAATTAACGGCTGTAGGTCTAGTCCTACTTAACCTCTCTATAACCCTAACTAAGTATCCACGTAGGGAATCGAGGTCCTTAATATCTGAGTTATAGGCAGCTAATGCTACGGCGAACGCGGCGGCTACGCCTATAGCTGGCGCACCTCTAATCTCCATACTTTCGATGGCCCTAGCTACTCTCTCATAGTCTGTAGTCTCTACGTACTCCTCATTATGAGGGAGTTTAAGGGTGTTAATCCACCTAACCCTACCATTAATCCACTCAATAGTTTTGAAGCTACCTAACTCACTCACTGAAGTCCCCCTAACTAATTACTTAAGGTTATATAAACTAACTTAATATGCATAGACGTAGTATGGGAGGTGGTGGTCGGGGGTAATGATGCGTGAGTAAGCCTACGAAAGTATTAAGAATAGTGGGATTAGGTAATGAAGGTAGATTAGTTGTTGAGTCTCAACCAATGGACTTCTTAAGTAATTTAGGATTAGGGGTGTATCTAAAGAATGAGGGTAAGTACCTATTAGACCCTGCTGAAGTGGCTTACATAACGTATAAGAACTTAGCTATAGTTAAGGATGTGAGTGGTAAGGAACTATCGTTGAAGGATATATTCACGAAGTACTCAGTTAGTGAAGTTGATTGGATTAAGTTTACGGTACTACTTGACTTAAGAGAACGCGGTAGGAGAGCTAGGGCTGGATATCATAGGAACTCACTCATATACACCAAGGGAGGTAGTAAAGTCATGGTTTACGTCACAGAAGAGAATGCACCGTTAAGGGCTTCGTTACTTATTGAATGGGTTGCATCAGCATTAGCTAAAGGATATGAACCCGTACTTGCGGTTGTTGATGCTCATGGTGACGTAACTTACTACTCAATATTTCCGGTAAGGGTTGAGGAATTGAGGGGTGGTTGAGATGGTTAAGGTAAGGCTCGAACCAGTTAGAGGTATGAGGGATATCTTAGAACCTGAATCTAATCGCATTAAGCTAATGTTTAACTTATTTAGCGAAGTAGCTGAGTCCTACGGGTATGAGTACGTAATAACACCTACCCTTGAGTACTTCGAGTTACTAGCTGCTAAGTCCGGTCCCGAGATCTCTAGGAGCATGTACGTCTTTAAGGATAAGGCTGGTAGGGCCGTATGCTTACGTCCTGAATTCACGGCTAGCATTGCTAGGGTATTCCTTAAGTACTTAAGAGCCAGACCTAAACCTGTGAAACTGTACTATGTAGGTCCCGTATTTAGGTATGAGGAACCGCAGTTTGGTAGGTATAGGGAATTCTTTCAAGCAGGTACTGAGTACTTAGGGGATTCATCTACCTACGCTGATATTGAGCAATTACTGATAATTAGGGATTACTATGGCGAGTTAGGACTTAAGGACTACGTAGTTAAGGTAGGTAGTGTAGGTATCGTAAGGAGATTGTTAACTATATGGGGAGTTGATGAAGAGACTCAAGACATTATTATTCACTACATAGATAAGAAGATGTGGGAGGAGGTATTAAGGGTACTCAAGAGGTATAATAAAGCTGATATAGGGGTTATTGAGGGCTTAATTAATTCTAGAGTTAAGGACTACCGAGAATTAGATGAAGTATCAAGTGAGATAGGCCTGAGTAAGTTAGGTGATGATATTATAAGTAATGAACTAGCAAGATTAAAGGAGATCGCATCAGCAGCTAAGGAATTAGGTATTAACATGTACATCGACTTAAGCTTTGCTAGGGGACTAGCCTACTACACAGGCTTTATCTTCGAGGTTGAGGTGCCTGACCTACCCTTCAGTATAGCTGGTGGCGGTAGATACGATAATCTCATTAGTGTATACGGAGGACCAAATACACCAGCTACGGGATTTTCAGTAGGTATTGACAGAAGTTATATAGCGTTAATTAAGCAAGGTATCGACTTAGATTCCAGAGTAGCTAGGGTTAAGGTAATGCTAATAGCTACTAAGGACGTAAGTACAAGTTATATTGATGAAGTCGCTTCTATGTTAAGAAGAAAGTTGTATGTAGTTAATGTAAGGATAGTCAAGCCTAAGAAAATAGCGGACGTTATAGGACTGGCCTCAAGGCTTAACTATGATTACGTGATTATAATAGGTACTAAAGAATATAAGAAAGGAAAAGTTACTGTAAAGAATCTAGTTAAGAGAACGCAGGTAAGTGTAGATAAGGACGTTATTAGGGAGGGATTACCTACGTAGTTAAGGGTGTAACGTAATGGATAGGTACGTATGTACGGAATTAGTTAAAGACGTTAGGCTTAGGAAGGGAATGAAGGTAAGTGATTTAATTAACGTATTCAGGAACATACATGGATTTACAGCATACCACGTATCTAAAGCAGCTGAGATAATTAGGGAAGGTATTAGGGTATGCGATGCTAGATTTCTATCATTCACAGCAAACGTAGTAGCTACTGGCTTAAGAGGTATACTGGCTCAGTTAATAGATATGGGCTACTTCAACGTAATCATAACGACATGCGGTACTATAGACCATGATATAGCTAAGTCCTTAGGAGGGAGGTACTGTAAGGGGTACTTTGATGCTGACGACATCGAATTAGGTAGTAAGGGCTTACACAGGCTAGGCAACATATTCATACCTAAGGATGATTACGGACTAATAATAGAGAAATTTACTAAGGAATTAGTTAATGATTTAGTCAAGATTAAGAAGGAATGGGGGGTTAGGGAGTTACTAATGGAAGTAGGTAAGAGATTAAGAAATGACGAAAACTCCATATTAGGTGCTGCTTACAGAAGCGGTGCTAAGGTCTATGTGCCAGGTATTGTTGATGGTGCCTTCGGGACAGACCTATTCATAGAATCTCAATTTACTGGACTCAAGATAGATATCCTAAAGGATATGAAGGAACTTAGTGATATAGTATTCTCCAGTAAGTCGTCAATGGCGTTAATAATAGGTGGTGGAATAAGTAAGCACCATACTATATGGTGGAATCAATTTAAGGGAGGACTCGACTACTCCGTATACATAACAACGGCTGTTGAGTGGGACGGGAGCTTAAGTGGTGCTAGAACTAAGGAGGCAATAAGTTGGGGCAAGATAAAGCCCTCAGCTAAGCACGTGACAGTTTATGGTGACGCTACGGTACTCTTACCTATAATAGTCTCTTATGTAATAGATAGTAGTTAGCCGATGCAATTACTACGCTATGACGAGATGTATGCTTCACTGTACAACAATATGACAATACCTTTATTTTGAGGGCTTAAAAGGAATCAAATACATACCTACTATTAGGTGTGGGGGATGGTAGCAGCAACTATAGAGAGATTTAGGGAGTTGACGCCTTCGGAGTTCTTCTACCGTAATAAGGAGATAGCAGGTTTCTCTAACCCGGTTAGGGCTCTGTATCAGACAGTTAGGGAGTTAGTTGAGAACGCCTTAGATGCTACTGATGCTCATGGCATCTTACCAACAATTAAGGTGGTCGTTAAGAGGGAATATGATGGTGGTAGGGGGAATATATATTCAGTAACGGTTGAGGATAACGGCATAGGTATACCACCGAATCACGTACCTCAAGCATTTGCTCAATTACTGTATAGCTCAAAGTACGTACTTAGGCAAACAAGAGGTATGTTCGGATTAGGAGCTAAGATGGCTGTACTTTACGGGCAAATAACTACTGGTAGGGCAGTTGAGGTAATAACATCACCCATAAATTCATCTAGGGTATACTACTTTAGGTTGAGAATAGATGTTAAGAATAATAAGCCAATAATACTTAAGAAGTCATCGCATAGTAACGGTGATTCATGGCATGGAACCATAGTTAAGGTGTATTTAGAGGGTGAGTGGAGTAGAGCTAGGTCTAAAATATATGAGTACTTAAGAAGAACAGCCATCATAGCTCCTTACGCCGAAATAGTGTTTGAGGATCCTGATGGTAACGTTATCTACTTTGAGAGGAGCACCAAGTCAATGCCCGTACCTCCTAGGGAGGTCAAACCCCATCCATTAGGTGTTGATATTGAAATGATTAAGATGATGGCACATGCCACTACAGCAAGTAATGTTAAGGAGTTCCTTATTAAGGAGTTTCAATGTGTAGGTGAGGTAACGGCGAATAAGATATTAAGTAAGGCTGGCATTGACCCAAACTTAAGTCCTAAGAGATTAAGTATTGAGCAAATAGATAGGCTAGTACGTGCTATCAAGGACTTAGCTAAGGAGATAAGACCTCCTAGAGCCGACCACCTCTCCTACTTAGGTAAGGAGATAATTAAGACGGGATTAAAGGCTATCCTAAAGCCCGAATTCGTTGAGGCAATCACTAGGAAACCATCGGTTTATGAAGGGCACGCCTTCATTGTTGAGGTAGGTATAGCTTACGGAGGCGCTATAAAGCCTACGGATAAGCCTCAATTACTTAGGTACGCTAATAAAATACCCCTACTGTATGATGAGGGTTCAGACGTATCACGTAAGGTTGTAGATAGTATTGACTGGAGTTACTACGGAGTGTCGTTCCCAGCTCCGCTAGTTGTTCTGGTTCACATATGTAGTACTAAAATACCCTATAAAGGAGTCGGTAAGGAGTCGATAGCGGACGTCCCCGAGATTGAGAGGGAGATTAGTTTAGGTATTAAGGAGGTGGCACGTAAGTTAAAGAGTTACTTGATTAAGAAGAGGAAAGAAATTGAAGAGGCTGAGAAAGCAGTAACCATAGCTAAGTACATACCAGACGTAGCTAGGTCGTTAGCGAAGATCGTTGAGGAAATACCCCCTGAGAGGATAGAGCATGAACTACTCAAGATGCTTAATAAGAAATTAAGGGCGATAAGGATTACTTCACTCAACGACATAATAGTCAGTATTGAGTAGGGGTGTGATTCTTGACGTACTCTTCCAAGGTAGATTTAGAAGCTAGAAAGAGGGCGTTAGGTAAGTTAAGGGAGTGCTTTGGTGAGCTAGTTAAGAAAATACTAGCAGGCACCCCACCAGTATTGGAGATAAGGAAGCGAACCTTAGCTAACACATTGTACGATCCAGATAAGAAGATGCTGATACTGGGTAATGAGGTGCTTCATAGGTCATTCCTAAATGCTGGTGAGGCAAAGAAATTTATGCAGACAGTACTAATGGCTAGCATAATATACGAGGCCCTAAAGAATAATGAATACCCGACAATAAGGGATCTATATTATAGGGGTAAGCACACTATAAGATACCGTAAACTACCTTCAGGTAGGATTAAGGAAGAGAATACATGGGATGAGCAGCAGGAATCTGATGCCGTCATAAGAGATATTGAAGTACTCATAGATATGTTAAGAGAGGAGATGTTAATACTAAGTAAGGAGAAAGGTAAAGTAGTTGGTAGAATGAGGATAAAGTCAGGTGATGACATTATCGACTTAAGTAAGATGGGTCACGGAGCATACGCTATAGAACCCACACCCGACTTTATAGAATTCATAGATGTTGACGCAGAGTTCGTACTAGTAATAGAGAAGGATGCAGTATTTCAGCAGCTACACCGAGCAGGCTTTTGGAAGAAATATAAGGCTATATTAGTGACAAGTGCTGGTCAGCCAGATAGGGCGACGAGGAGGTTCGTTAGAAGATTAAACGAGGAATTAGGGCTTCCCGTATACATATTGACCGACGCGGATCCTTACGGATGGTACATATATAGCGTTTTCAAAGTGGGTTCAATTAACCTCTCTTACGAGAGTGAGAGATTAGCTACACCTAATTCGAAATTCCTCGGGGTTAGTATGGTCGATATATTCGGTAGTAAGAGCTTAAGAAAGAGGCCTTACCTAAGTGAAGCAGAACGCAGAAACTTCATCATTAAGGCTACCGAAAGGGACCTAAAGAGAGCTAAGGAGTTAATGTCGTATACCTGGTTCCAAACAAGGAGATGGAAGCTGGAATTAAAAACTTTCTTGGATAAGAAGGCTAAGTTAGAGATAGAAGCCTTAACAAGCAAGGGACTTAAATTCCTAATGGATAAGTACCTACCTGAGAAGATACAGGCAGGTGATTGGATTGATTAAGCAAGAGGGTATTAATTGGGATGAAGTACTAAGGAGATTAGCACCCAATATAAATTCACTGATAGATCAAACCTTACTTAAGTATGATAGAGGTATTAAAGATTATGAGAGATTCGTCGAGGAGTCAGAGAGGTATAACTTTAGATCATTAGTAGTTCCTCCATCCATGGTTAAGTACGTAGTCGATATTTCTAGAACACCTATAGCCACGGTTATAGGTTTCCCGCATGGTTACACTACGTTAAGCAGTAAGGTAAGGGAGATTGAGGATGTAGCTAACTTAGGTGCTAAGGAGGTAGATGTAGTAATTAATAATATATACGTTAAGGATGGAAGGTACGACCTCCTACGTAATGAAGTGAGAACTTTAGTCAGTAAAGCACATGAATTAGGGCTGGTTATTAAGGTCATCGTAGAAACGAGCGTATTGAATGATGATGAATTAGTTAATGTTGCGAGAGTAGTTAGGGATGAAGGTGCAGACTTCATAAAAACGAATACGGGATTCGGCGCACGTGGCGTCACTCCGAGAGATATAATAGTCATAAGAAGTGCAGTAGGGGGTGAATTGAAGATTAAGGCATCAGGAGGTATTAGAACGGCCTTAGATGCTGCTCTCCTAATAACTTTAGGTGCTGACATTATAGGTACTAGTAGAGGTATAGAGATTGTTAAGCAATTTAGGAGGTTTTTAAAGAATTAAAGTAATTCCTCATATTAAGCGGACTTTAAGGCCTTTATAATGCAATCTTTAGTTAGTAAGCCGATTAATTCATCAGTTTCTGCGTTAACTACAGGTAACGTACCTAACCTATGCTTAACCATTATGTCAGCAGCTATTGATAAGTCCTCATCAGGTGTTATTACTATTGGGTCCCTGGTCATGATATCGCTAACCAACGGAAGTATACAGACCCTATAGCTAAAATCGATGTCGCCACCAGTAAGTCCTAGTTTCTTAATTACGTCCTCACTACCTCTAAGTAATGGATTAATACCTAAGAACATAATATCGGACTTAGTTATTACACCAATAACTCTACCCTCGTCATTAATCACCACAACCTTCCCTAAGCCAGTATCCTGCATTAAGCTTATTACATGGTAAACGGTGTGTGCAGGGGTGGTTGTTGGGACGCGCTTCAGCATAAATTCTGAAACCCTAAACCTCCCGCTATACCTCTCAGCATAAGCCCTAACTAGGTCAGTCTTAGTTATTATCCCTAATAACTTACCGTTCTCAACAACAAGTAATGAACCTATATTCTTACGGAGCATAGCATTAGCAGCTGCCTTTATGGTCTTTGATGGTTGGATAGCGTAGACCGGGCTAGTCATTATTTCGTAAGCGTAAATTCTAGTTAATGGTTTAGAGCATCTTTTTCTGTTATACAGTATCCTAATAAAATCACTCTTACATATTATCCCAGCAATCACGCTTCCCTCAGTAACGACTACCCTACTTATCCTATGCCTAATCATTAGTCTCCGAACGCGGAGCAAGTCATCGTCCTTAGAGACCGTAATTACGGGTTTACTCATGTATGTTGAGATTTTAGGGGGCACTGCCGCTCACCACTAACATACCAAAGAGAATATCCCTCTCAGTAATTATCCCTTCTAGCCCCCCATCCTTAACTACTAAGGCGTAATCTTCGTTATAATCCTTTAGCTTAGTAGCTACGGATCCTATGTCTTCCTCACTACTTACTACTATGGGCTTCGATATTTCGATATTATTTATTCTTAAGTTAAGTAATTCGTTAATTAATGCACTATGTATTTTCTCAAACACTATATGCTTACCTAGTAAGTCAAGTATGTTCTTCCACGTTAGTACACCAATTACGCTCCCCTCATTATCTAATACTGGTAATCTCCTAATTCCTGATAGGATCATAACGGTAATAGCATCCTTAAGGCTCTTGTTATTACTTATAGTTATTACTTCCTTAGTCATTACTTGGGAAACTTTAACGTTAAATTTACGTCCACTAAACATCCTAACGATTGATCCTTCCGTAAGTATTCCTAAAAACTTCATTTCATCATTAATAACTGGTAGTGAACCTAAGTTATTATTTATCATGTACTCTAGTGCCTTGGATAATTTCATATTGACAAGTACGGATATAGGGTTACTACGCATTACATGCCTGATCTCTAAATTAATTAAATCATAAATACTAACGTTGGCACCTTTTTCCCTACTAAGACCTAATTCAGTTAAAGGACTACCTAGTAAGCTAATTATATCCATAGCATTTATTATACCTAATAGTGTCTTATCGGGATTTACTATAGGTAATGTCCTTAATGTACTAGTACTCATTTTCTCGCATGCATTCAGTATTGTAGATGTTGGGTAAAGGAGTGGTACATCCTTAATGATTACGGGATATAATTCAGGTACTACTTTATGTATGCTCGACTTAAAATTAGGTTTACCATCACTTCTCAGCCATCTATTTCTTTCATATATTCTCCTTGGGGTGAATATCTTAGACAATCCCAAGTCACCCCCTACTTAATTAAGCCATAGTTAATTAATGCCTTAGAAACATCATATCTGTCAACTATGCCTATTAATTTGCTTTTGTCATTAACTACGGGTACTCTACCTATTTTCTTATCTAGCATTACCTCAATAATATCCAGTAATTCAGTATTAGGTGATACTGTAAGAGCTGGTGTAGTCATTGCATCCCTAACTTTAGTACCTTTCTTTGGTCCACTTTCAGACTCTAGTTCAATCCTTGTATAGCCTCTCTTAAGTAGATCATGCTGTGTTATTATTCCTATAACCTTAAGCTCTTTATGATTATTCACTACAGGATAACCGCTTATTCTGTAAACTATTATATTTCTCCATACCTTACTAACTCTGTCCTCAGGTAGTACGAACTTAACCTCTCTAGTCATGATGTCCTTAGCTACTACTTTACTGATGTTTCGTTCCCTACTTCGTGATAGGGAGATACTCATGAAGTTATCTAAAGAAGCTATTCCTACGTATCTGCCACTACTATCAACGACTGGTACATACCATTCATCAAACTCAAGCATAACCTTTACTGATGTTATTAGATCTTCATTTACCTTAAAAACTATGTTTGGATCATCCATTAAATCCTTAACTAATGCGTTGGATCTAGTTGATGTTAATCTAAGTACGTGAACTCTCTTAAGTATGCCTACAACACGTTTATCTGAATCTACTACGGGCATCAATGTTAAGGCTAACTCCCTCATAAGTGCTCTTGCATGAGTAAGTAAATCATTCGGATGTAATGTAGGGTAATGAATATCTAATATGTGTTTAATCCTCAATCTAGCACCATAAGATATAGTGCTACCAACCTTAATATTTCCCTAAAGCTAAAACTTATGTTTCCATACTTTCTTCACTATTCTAGACTTACCGGGTATTCTCTCTAAAACATTGTTCACATTTAGCTTCAGTAATCTACGGTCATTACTCTTAAAGAACTCTACGATTTCCTTAGCTACAACCTCCTTTCCGTCATTACCGGGAACTAACACTACATAACCTACGCACCGCTTAGAGACTAACTCCTCAGGACCACAGAAAATCCTCATGTACCTATTGTTGATTACTTCAATACCTAACGCTAATTCTAACTTAACTCCCCTTATATAATTCTTCTTACCCTTAATAGCGAAAGCACCTACACTAAGGTATTCACCAGCAGGTGCTGCCTTACTGACTTGGTAACCCTTAACCCAATATACATCGATGGCCCCTAGACCCGCTTTCCAAGCCTTACTATAGCATGCAGCTAGGGTAGCTACCTCCATGAGATCCAGAATGTCGGGTTCCTTGTTATTACATAAGATTACGAAGGCTGAGCCTCCGTGTATGTCGGCATGTACGAATATATCCTTATCTCTAAGATACCTCCTTACAACCCTTTCATTCTGTTCAGCATTCCTACCTCCTATTGCTATAAACCCATTAGTGGTTATTATCCAGTGATACTTACTGAACCAGTCAATACGAAGTAGTAACGCCTCCTCGACTTCCCTAACCTTAACTTCATTTATGATCTCCTTTAATTCCCTTTCTATTTCTTCTTTCTTCTCCTTAATCTTAGCTAATTTCTTTTCAAGAATCTTAATCCTCTTAATTAATTCAAAGTACTGTTGATTTAATGGAGCGTTTATCTTTAAGTTTATTTCCGTACCTTCTATATTTAAAGTAATCACTCCCTTATCTTTTGAGAAACTACTAATTCCACATTTGATTAGTAGATCTTTATCCCAGCCGACATTCTTAATTACCCTTACGCAGCAATTAAGTACTTTATCTATAACTAGGTAGTTGTTTGATAGAACATTCAGAACCCTATTTAATTTTTCCAATTCCTTGCTTACTTTACCTTCTTCCTCTTCCATATTCTCTAATACCTTACTTAACCTAGTAACTTCATCCTTCTGTTTTTTTACTTCTTCATAAATTACCTCCTTGGATGTAATTTCTCGGTAGTATTCATCAACTACTTCGTTAAATGAATTATATAGAACTACCCTACAGTCTTTACATAGGGTTTTCTTAGGCTCAAAGGGGTGGAAAGACACATAATTACCCTCACTATTAATTACTATTGAGGGTCTAGGGGACTTAATTACTTTTTTCATGAACTCTACTAACTCCTTCAAAGCTCTACTAACTTCATCAATGTCTAAGTTACTTAACTTCTTACTTCTTAGTTCAGTACCTAATACTTCATTAACTATCTCAGGAGCTATACCCATAGCCCTAACAAGGGCAGATCCTAATGTAGTATTCTTTAAGGTGTCGTTACTTAGTAGTCTATTAGTTAATTCGGTAATTGATTCACTCAGCACGTTAGGGAATTTAGGCGGTGTTACGTACTTAAGACCTATTCTTAACTCCCTATCCCGTGTAGATAATGATTTACTTATGAAGAGTATTCTCCCATCATTATCTGTAATGCACAGCACTCCTCTAGGTATTAACTCAATAATTAACTTCCTACTACCTTCCGATGATGCAGTACTGATTTCAACTATCCTCTCGAAATCATGTTGTTTAATTTCGGTTATCTTGGAATTTCTCAGGAATCTCCTTAATAAGCTAATCTTACCAGTACATATTAGGTCCGTAATGTACTTCGTAAGATTAATTCTACATCCAGGCTCTATATAGAGGTAGCTATACTCACCATTAACTTTCCTGATCTTAAGTACGTATGCTTCGTTACCTGTTACTGATTTTACTCCATAAATGTTAACTACTCTGCTACTTAATAACGTACCTCTAATTTCATTAGTTATTACAGCTACGTCTAATGATGTTAAGGCTTTCTTCACTTTTACCATGACCTAATACTCCCCAGCAGAGTATCTCGTTATGTCTAATTATTCTACACTCACTTAGATTTAATTCATTCTTAAGATGTTTGGACATGTTAATTAACTTGCTCCTATCTCTACATATAACTGTGAAAATAAGGAAACCATTACTGGCCAAATATGTACTTATAAAATACTTAAGTATATTGCTAATGTTATACTCACATAGAAGTACGCTGAAGAATGCCACAATGTTAAAGTTAGTGTAGGGTCTTAGTGGAGGGTATTTAAGGTCACAAGCTATTATATCGTAAATAACATTATTACGGATCTTATTCCTCCCTAACACTAGCAGTGAATAACTTATATCCATACCTACGTAATATACTAAATTAGCTTTCAGTATCTTGGATACCTCCAGTAGGTAGTTGAGTAATTCTAAGGTACCACAGCCAACATCTAATATCCTTAAATCACGTACGACGTTAACACCTACTCCAATATTGATTAACTTCATTAGATTATTATACTTGATTCTTTGCTCACTTACGTATAAATCATCATAGGAATTACTTATGCTTTCATACCATTCAAAGACTTTAATTACAGTATCCTCTCCTATGCTCCTCCTGAGTAACTTACTTAAGTAATCATTATCATATCTATGTTTATTTATTTTAGCCATCGAGTAACCCTATCCTAATATCCTTATGATTACGGTCTTATATACGTCAAATATTACTACCCAAGTTAGGAACTCAATACAGTAAAAGGTTAGTGTTCCTTTAGTAAAGAGCTCCTTTATGCTATATGTATACTTAAACATTAGAAGGCATACTATGAACGTCGGTATTAAACTTAGGAAGTATATAATTAATAATATGTAATTAAAATCTACACCAAGTACCGTTCCTTTATTGAATATTGAAAGTATAGCTAATAAAACACCGAAAACAATACCTGCAATCACTTTTAGCCTAACTAATGGATCCATGCACTTCACCGTGTTCCTACCTAAAGTTAGTCCTTACTAACTAAAGTATTTATGAAGCTGATTAATACATTAATTAAATCATGCTTAACATAACTTAAACAATCGAGTCTTAGATTTAATGCTGTTGTATGGATTAAGTCATACTCGGTTATGTCTCTGTTAACTATTAGTGGAAGTATTTTCATTACTTTTCTATCTTCATTATTAATTACTATGATATATACGTTATTACTAACCTTAAATGATATCCTAACCTCGCTACCTATCTTAACCCTTAAAGCGGACTCTCTAGTAATGGCGCTCCTTAGCTTATTGTATACGTCATCATTACTTTGAAAAACTACGGCATTTACTGAGGCGTAGCAGTAACTGCTCAAATCATTGATTTTAAGAATTAATTCTTTAATTCTGTTCTTACCTATACTTAAGTCCGAAGTAGTTAGTATTACTTTAAACTCGTTAGTATATTGATCTAGGTTGGTGAGTCTGCACTTGAACTCCTTAACTACTCTACTTAATGTAGTATATGTCCTCCCTTTAAGCATGCCCTCAATACTGACTAATAATTTAATGGGCATAACTCCCTATAATACATTATCAATACATTGTTTTAACTTTAATTAGACTCACTCACTACTTTGGTTAGGGCTCTGTAGTGACTAGGAAATTAGTATGTATAGTCTGCGGAAGGAAATTCCCTCAAGGACAGGGTGTCGTGATAAGTATTGAAGGTAAAGAATACACCTTTCATAGCAAGTCCTGCGCTATCAAGTTCTTGAGGAGAGTAATTGATGAAGCGCAGGAGTTAGGAATTAAGAGGATAATGGATTCCGTGGAGAAGGAGTTTATTGAGGAACTTAAGAGAAGGGAGGAATTACGTAAGAAAGTAATTTAGGGTTAAGGTGTAGCATATACTGCAGCTGGGATGATGAGTGTGGCGGTCTCGGATTAATGAAGACTTAGGAGCCCCCTGACCTACTTTAATGACCTTAACTTAGGTAGTGTAGCACCTCTCTGTCCTTGATATTTACCACTGTACGGCCTACTTACGGGTGTTGTTAATTTAGCAAATACTACGTGAAGGAACCTAGTGCCTATGGGTATAGCTATAGGGAATGAAGTACTTAGTACTTCTATAGTTATCTGACCCTCAAACCCTCCGTCAATTATTGTTGGAGGCATCATTATACCTAGCCTAGCAAAGGTACTTCTAAGCTCTACAAACCCCATTAGCTCAGGAGGTAGTTTTAAGTACTCTAGCGTATGTAGGAGGTACCTCCTATTGGGCTTTAATACTACGTAATCCTTAGCCTCACCGCACTTAAATAGCTTATTAACGTTAGCACCTTCTCTAATGTAGAATACCTCATCATCTTCCATTATCTCACAATACTCACTACCTATCCTTAAGTCAAGTCCATTCTCTCTAATTATCTTATTATCCAATGGCTCCACATGTAACCTACCGCTACTTAGGTATGACCTTAAGTCAAAGTCGGATAGGATCATACTTCCCACCTACAGTAATTATTTACTAAGTGCCATATCTCAGGTATTATCTTGGACACTTCCTCAATCATTAATTTAACTACTTCACGTATTTCCCATTGTGCTTCATTACTTAATCTTAAACAAGCAATGTGTAGCAATTCCCTCAAATTAACAGTCATAAGTATAGTCGTCTTAACAGCCTGAGGAAGTACGAATCTAGCATCCTCAGGTCTCACGCCCTTACTTATCAAGGACTTATAAACCTGAAATGAATGTGAGACTACATTCCTAAATAACTCCCTTAATTCATCATTACTCATTATTGATATAGGTACTACGTAATCCTCACTAACTACTGAATACCTTTGTGATTCTTGAGTGTAACTGGCGATCCTATGCCTAACTAACTGATGTGACGTAACTCTACTTACATCACTTATTAAGAAAGTAAATACGACATGTTCAAGTACACTAGGGAATTTATAGGATAATCTTACGTACTCACTAACCTTCTCGTCGGGGTAATTACTTAAGTAATACTCAATACCCTTCCTAGACACCTTCCCGGAAGATACCTTAAATGCTATCAGTAATAGCCTCCTTGGATCCCTAATAGTGCCGCCACTCCATGAAATTAATGTTACCTTAACCATGAGCACCCTCAGAGGTTCTCCTAAACTACTTAATTTTATATAAGGGTTAAGGCACTTACTGCAATAGTTCCAGTACGTGGTCTTATCCTATACACCTTTCTAAGTACTCACTACGTAAGGATCTCTCAATAACATCCCCCGAAGGACTTACTTCCCTAAAGGTCCTAGCGTAGAACTTCGATATCTTAACCTTATCAGATAGCCAGCAATCTGGGGGCATCCCAGCCTTAATGCAGGTCTCCGAAAGGAACGTTTCTTCATCCCAGCAATACTCTACGGGAACTTCCGGAAGTAATAATCCCTTATAGAAACCATACTCTATTATTAAACCGTCCCTACCTATATCTACCTGATTAACTATATCAAAACCCTTAGCGTCAATCCTAATCGCTTGCGAAAGCACGGAAACCTCTATAATGACGCTACTTAACTCATTAATAGTTAATGGAGGAAATCTAGGGTCTTCAGTAGATGCGGCGATTGCTGCGCTAACTACGTTCTTTGCTAGTGGCTCTATGGGTGCGGTAAAGCCTATGCAACCCCTTAACTCATTACTAGGGTACTTAAGAAGAGTTACGAAGCACATACCCTTCTTGAGTAACTTCTTAGGTACTTCATTACTTACATCAATTACTGAACCACTCTCTAAGTACTTCCTAATAGCTTCCCTAGCTATCCTAACTAGTAATGCACCGTCCTCTATAGTTAATTCATCAGGTACAAGGACTTCATTCACTACTTAACACCCCAATACTATCTTCTATGACCTCTTAGTAATCTCTTTTGCACCTCATCGATGATCCTCTCTATAGTCCTCCAGTGATTACCTTGCCAGTAAACCTTACCGCATTTAGGACACTTCCAGAACTTATCGTACCTAGTACCAACAGATGCAGGTACTAGGGATAGTGCCTCAGCTTTACTAATGGTCACTAATCTAGTATTGCAGAGTGGGCATCGGGTTTCGTTAGGCTTGAATGAGGGGTCAATTCCGGTTCTTAATGATATCTTAAGTAAGGCGTCTTCAATCTCATCATCTGGGTTGAGTAGGACAGCCTTTAGCCTCCTCTTTATTGCTCTCCTAAATAAACCGGTATCCCTAGTTACGATAACTCTTCCTTCCCTCTCAGCGATCCTAAGTACATCATTGTCATCGTAACTCCTTGAGTATTTAGTATCGTAACCTAAAATCCTTAACCACCTAGCTACATCACCTAACATAGCATCCACTATAAACTTCACTTCCCTACCCACAGAACCATGAAATACAGTATTAATTAACTTATACTCTGCACGCACATGCTAAGATAACCTTATAAATTCCTACTAAAAACTCATAGTCTAGGGGCTAATTATGGTGAGAGGAGTAGGTATAGTACTTGGATATCAAAGAGGTACTAAGACACAGTATGTCAATAATGTATTAATTAAGGTAATAAGTAGTGAAGTAGGTAATGTAGCTAATTTGATAGGTTCTAAGGTTCTCGTAAAGGATAAGTATGGTAATGAATACGTAGGTAAGATTATTAGAGTACATGCAAGAGGTAAAAACAACGTAGTTATAGCAAGGTTTAACAGAAACTTACCTGGTCAAGCTATAGGTTCTGAGGCACTAATAACTTAGATTAACTTAATAATGTAGATATCGTTAATATCAAGTCTGAATCTTCTTAAGCTGTCTCTGATACATCTCAAGTAATTCATTAACGGTTGTTGCATCTTCAGGTGACTTATCATCTCTTAACCTAATGAATCTAGGGAAACGTATGGATATTCCAGCACCCTTCCTAATAACGTCTCTGCAACATGTATGTATAGGCGAAAGCGTTAGCTCAGCACCTATAATCTCGACCACTAAAGCCGGCGTAACCCATACGTCAGGCTTCATTATTGAATCAACTCTAGGGTGTTTACTACTTATTATGTAGGGTTTTAAGATCTCATTAAGACGGGCTAAGTCGGCATCAGTAAAACCTGAACCTACCTTACATACAGTTCTGAAGATGTCCCTATCCGGATCGTAAGCAGCCACTAATAATGCGCCGTACTTACCTGCTCTTCTACCCCTACCAGCGAATGCACCCACGATAACTAAGTCTACGGTATCAGTCATTTCACTCTTATAGTCGCGCTTGTACTTAATCCATAACCATCCCCTAGCACCAGCTTGGTATATTGCCTGTTTATGAATAGCCTTAACCATCACGCCCTCAGCTCCATCTTCAATAGCCTTTAGGAAGAACTTCTCTAACTCTTCGGGATCATCGGTCACTATACTCTGAGCTAATTTAAATGACTCATCCTCCCTAACTATGCTCTTAAGAACCTTTCTTCTCTCAAGTATAGGTTTCATAGTTAAGTCCTCACCATCACTGTAAAGTACGTCAAATAAGTAAACAGCTACGGGATACTCTTTAATAGCTTCATGGATATCGTGCTTTCTCTTCCTATGCATGAGTTCTTGGAAAGGCCTCATCTCGCCTGTGTCGGGATCTATAGCTACGATTTCACCTTCAATTATCGCTTCCTCAGCCACTACATTACTTAATGTCTTCTCAACTACGTCAGGGTATTGATGAGTTATGTTCTCAAGTCTCCTTGAGAATATCAGGACCTTATCGCCTTTCTTATGTATTTGCGCCCTCTCACCGTCATACTTATACTCCACTAAGGCCTTACCGCCAACCTTAGATAGTATTTCCCTAGGGTCATTGAGCCTCTCAGCCAGCATAGGTCTTATCGGGATCCCGACCTCAGGTTTAAGTGCTGATATTTCCTTAATTCCCTTAGTAGCTAAGATCTTAGCTATCTGACCTAAGTCAGCCCTTATGTTGTACGCCCTCTCAATAATTTGCCTATAATTCTGTGACCCGGCATACACTATAGCTAATGCATCCATGATAGTCGCGTCTCCTATACCTAACCTTAATCTACCTTCAACGAACCTTACTAAGTATCTAGCCTCTACGGGGTCAGCATCAGCTATTAGACCAGCTATTAAGTTTATCTTCACATCTCTACTACCCTCACCAGTTGCTAACGCTACCTTAGTCAATACTTTATAAACCTCCTCAACAGTTAATTTCCTTCTCTGAACCGTCATGAATTTAGCTAAGCCTAACGCTGCACTCTCACTTTTACGTTTCAGAGACTCAGCTACTCTACCTAAATCACCTAATCTACGGTATAATGACTCAACCTCAGACTCCCTACTACGTGTGGCCTTAGCTATTGCCTTAATCAGTAATTTCTCACCAACACCAAGTTCAGGGAGTCCTGCCCAGTCAGGCCATAGCTTACCCTGAATTAGGTATACAACTTTATCTATTATGTCAGCTGGTGTCTTCCTGAATAAATCCACTAACGCTAAAGTTAATTGAGTTCTGCTAGTTACCTTCTCTATTCTGTCAAATGTGCGAGCTAGTATTGATAACTCCAAACGCTACCCCAGTATCTCGGTTCGTTTTAGAATATTTAATAGTACCCCTACACTACGTAGTTAAGGAGGGTAATTAACCGATGATGATAACCCGGCAAGAAGGTACTGATGCCTTATCAGTGTTACGCTGAGGAGCAACTATACCTATACCTGAATTATTATTTCTTATGTAATGACTTCCACAAGTACTTTAACGCTATCTCGATCTCCCTTACCGTACTATCACTCTTCACGCCTCTTACTACGATCTCAGTAATGAATCCTTTATTCTCACGTATGTCGTAATCCTCTATCTCCTCTATTTCTTTCTTATCCTTTAGAAATGGTATCAGGAATGAATGTAGTAACTCATTATCTGTGGGTATCGTTTCTCGTAACATTATCCTAACATCACTGTCAAGTCTTACTAAATTAGCTATGACATCGTCATCAACGGTAATTACTTTAACCTTATCAGGTGTAAAAGCCTGCTTAGAAGGTCTAATCTCCTCACTACTTGAGGTGAGTATAGCTAGTAATGACTTATAAACCTTTATCTCTTCCTCAAGTCTCTCTAATTTCTCCTTGAGGTACTTAATTAAGGATTCCTTATCAACACCCTCCACACCTTTACTTCCTGCGTAGTACATGATCTTACCTCATGAAATCAAGGAGGGACTTCCTCTTCTTCATATCTCTAAGGTTCTTCATGGTATTTAAAATTAATTTAAAATCATATTCAAGATAATCCCTTAACTTAGGATTATATAATGCAGCCGCTGGGTGGTATGTAGGTATAATCATTACAGACCCTAATTCGGTACTACTTAATTCATAAACCTTACCTCTACACCTACTTATTCCTAACCACTTTCTCTTAAGCAAATATTCAAACACGAACTTACCTGCGTAATTACCTAATGTAACTATTACCTTAGGTCTTACCAACTCCAATATCTTAATTGTGTGGCGTGAACATGACCTAATTTCATCGTCTTTGGGGTCTCTATTATTAGGTGGTCTACATTTAACTACATTAGTTATGAATACCTCGTCTCTCTTAATACCTATATCATTAAGTAATGTATCAAGTAACTTCCCAGCAGCACCTACGAAGGGTCTACCTAATTCGTCCTCCCTCCTACCTGGGGCCTCACCTAGGAAGAGTATGTCAGCACTTAGGTTCCCCTCACCTGGGACAGCGTTTCTTCTGTAACTATGTAGTCTGCAAGAGGTACAATTTAGTATTTCATCCCTTATCTTACTCCATAGTTTAGATTTCTCATTAGTGCTATTCAAAGATTTTACCCTCAATTACAACCTAGTGCTTAGTTAAACATAAGGTTTTTAGCTTAACACTCTCTGAATCAGAGGGTGGTGGTATGGGACTTAAGCACGGTAAGTACGCGTATGTGAGGATTAGTGAGGGTAGGTATGTTAAAGTCCGCTTACTTAAGAATCGAGCCGAGGATTTGCCAGAAAGGTACTTAGTAGTGGGACCCGTTGTTAAGAAGCCACCAATTAACGCGACAATTCTCGATATAAGTGAGTTGCCTACTAATGTTGCGGAGAGAATAATTAATCAATATTATGAGGTGTTAGTGAAGTAAATACTTTGATTTAGATTACTTCCCTCTGTTAGGTACAGCAATAATTAATTCCCTACTTCTATCAATGAGTTTTAATGTGCCATCGGTTATTAAGCTCCTTATAATTCTCTTCGAAATGGACATCTTAATTGACAAAGCATTAGCTAAAGCTGATGGTGTTACTACGTCCATTCCCTGAACGACTCTCCTAGCTCTTCTTAATAATTGCTCATCAATTATTGATGGTAAGGTTTTACGCTCTTCCTTGCTTGTCTTACGTACTCTTAAGGCTTTTCTTCTCTGTTTATCCATAGCGGATAGGGGCTTCTTAGGTTTACCTCCACCCATGACTCACTACCGAAGTAATTCATTATTAAACCAATCTAAAAGCTTTCTTCAAATATTAACCTAAAATACAATGCACGTATATACCGTAGTGTGACGAATTGGAGGAGTGTTAGTCTTTTAAGCTTATTCAATAGCCAACAATAGTAATGGTGAGGTAGCGTGAGGTTAGTAACAGTTAAGGTTCCTGAAATTTACTTAGAAGGTATTGATGAGTTAGTTAAATTAGGAAGGTACTCAAGTAGGTCAGAAGTTATTAGAACCGCAATTAGGGATTTACTAAGGAGAGAACTATGGGTCAATAAAGTAACCGCATCAGACATAATAGCTACCCACGATTTTGAGTTACCAGGAAAGAAGGTCTTCATACGTAAGATAAAAATAGTATAATCGCTGAAACCTAAGGCAACTTCTTCACTCCTTAGTAGGGGCTAGAGGTAGTAGTTTATGATGGTTACGGCTACGTAGTAACCCTATAATTAATTACTGGGTATGCTTATATAGTGTATCTACCTAAATCCGCAGTTAATCAATGCTCTACAATACTGTAATAGCCTCTTTACGAATTGCTATCCCTTACTAATAGTTAAAGTTCCTAAAACGCTCCTCATGAATACTGATGGATTCTCAAAGAGCGATAGTATAATGCGAGTATAATGCAAGAAAGATTTAAATATAGTGTAATGATTGCTATGTAATGTTAATTACTATAATCAGTACTTAACGTAAGTGTAAGTTAGAGGTATGAGGGATTACATACGCCTAAAGTCTTAGGTACCAGTACATTTCGTTGAGGTACTTCTCCTATTATCAGCATTCTCATTTCATAAAGTTCGTGTGTGACCCTACACTTAAAATACCTACTACAAAAGTGTTTTATTGGCAATGAGGAGGGCTGGTATTGCTGAGTAGTGAGGAAGGACACCAGTACCGAGCCGTAGTTAAGGAGGGTGATTTAGTAGTAATATACATCGATGATAAGAGGAAGAAGCTAGTTAGGGTTAGGCGTGGTGACATATTCAACTCTGATAAGGGCTATGTGAGGCATGATGAGTTAATAGGTATTGAGATAGGTGATAAAGTAAGATTAAGTACTGGTAAATACGCATACGTACTCAATCCATTATTAACGGATATTATTGATTCCTACAAACGTGTTACTCAAGTCATATATCCTAAGGACATAGGATTAATGATAGTACTTACGGGTATTGGTCCGGGTTCTAAAGTACTTGAGGGAGGTGTAGGTACTGGGTACTTAACTTCGTTCTTAGCCAATATTGTAGGGGATGAAGGTAAGGTATATGCGTATGAATTAAGGAGGGAGTTCATCGAGGTGGCTAAAAGAAACTTAAGTAAGTCAGGACTACTTAGTAGGGTCATACTGAAGCTCGGTGACATAAGAAAGGATGTTACTGAAAAGAATTTAGATGCAGCTTTCCTAGATATACCTGACCCTTGGAATGCCTTAGGTATACTCCCTAAAGTCTTAAAGCCCTCATCACCTGTAGTAGCTTTTTTACCAACTGTTAATCAGGTCATAAAATTAATCAGTAAGTTAAAGAGCACTCGCGGCTTCATCGATATCAGGGTTTTTGAAACTCAGCTGAGGGAATATAACGTTGATCCTGAAGCATTAAGACCTAAGCCCATATACGTGGTACACACGGGTTACATGGTGTTCTTTAGGGTAGTAAAGAAATGACGATTAAGCTAACCTTAACTTACCGACTGCCTTAACCCTAATCTTAACAGCTGTGCCGGGTAGGTAAGGCATTGCTATCTCCTCGATCTCAGCTACTTCAATAGTAGCAGGGTCAGCCCCAGCCTCAACAACTCTCCTCTTAGCCTCTGATGTCGTTAGTTCGATGGCTTTGTTTCTGCTCATTACTTCATACGAGAATGCCTTCTCAACTACAGCACCTACTAAGGC
>Ga0256914_1000257_pt1 | contig 51634 bp, 48 predicted proteins | sample HulkmetaG_FD_191571 | JGI IMG/M metagenome (GOLD analysis project Ga0256914, IMG submission 191571) | Hydrothermal chimney microbial communities from Main Endeavour vent field at the Juan de Fuca Ridge, Pacific Ocean - Hulk | ecosystem: Environmental > Aquatic > Marine > Hydrothermal vents ...
TAATCGGGATTGCCCGGTTCGGCGGCGTAGGCCTGGAAATAGGCTTGTTGGGCGTAGGCCCAGCGTGACTGTTGGGCGTAGAGGTTGCCGAGCACGAAATGGAGACCGCCCAATTCCGGATGGTCGGCGATGAGCCCACGGATACGGGCAATGGCCTCCACCGGCGCCTGGCCGCCTTTCAAGGAAACCATTCCGGCCAGCGCCAACGGATCGCGAGGATCCCGTTCCAGAAGGCGCAGATAGAACTCCCGGGCGTCGTCGTGGCGTCCCTCCACCACTGCCACCGCGGCCCGCCCCAGCAAGGCGTCCCTATGGTGGGGGCGTCGTGCCAACAGCTGGGCGTAGAGCCGGTCCGCGTCTCGGTAGCGTCCCTCTCGGTAGGCTTCCCACGCCGCCAGGGCCGGGCTGCGGGAATCCGCCCGTTTCCGGCTGCGCTGGATGCGGATGGTGCCGGCGCCGTGATGCTCTTCCAGCGCTTGATCGTAGGCCTCCCGGGCCGTTCGAGGCGCCGGTGCCTTCGGATGGGCGGGAGCCGACGCAGTCTGCCCGGCCTTGGACCCCTGGGTCGGTCCATCGGTTGAAGTCTTCGTGCCTTGCGCGTCGGCGGTCTTCCCGGCTCCTTCGGCCGACGCTTCCGCCCGGGAGGAGGCGGACCCGGTCGTTTTCAAGGGCGGTGCAGCATCGGATTCGGCCGAATCCAGGCCAGGTTTTTCGACCACCGACGCAGAGCCCGGCGAAACGGAGTCGGCCGCCGGCGCCGGCGAAGCCGCCTCTTCCGATCCACCCGACGCCGTCACCGCTTCACCTTTCGTGGGAGATGCTTCGGAAGCCGCCTTCGCTCCTACCGGCGCCGCAAGCGGCACGCCGGCCGGAAAGAGGCCGTCGGCGCTGTCGTCTTGCAGTTCGTACCATGCCAAAAGTCCGATCAGAATCAATACCGAGAGCACCGCCAAACCACCCAGCACCCAGCGCCCACGGCGCGCACGTGCCTGGGCTGCGAGCAGCGCCCGGGTCAACTCGGGAGGCGGTTCGGCCTTCTTCTCCATGGCGTCCGGTCTCGAACCCGGGCGCAAGTCCACGGCTGGCTCATGAGACGGCTCCGAAGGAGGAGCCTCCGGTGCCGGCTGGGGCGCAGCAGGCGCGTCCAACGGCGTGGAAAACCCTTCCGTCTCGGCCACTCCGTCCACCGGCGCTTGCGGCTCTGCCGTACCCGAGTCCTGAAGAGAGGATTCGACCGCGCTTTCGGCCGCCGTCGGTGTCTCCTGCGACGAGGCGGGCCGTTGGGGCGGCTCGGAGTTCGTTTCCTCGAGATCGAGCACCAGAAGCGAATCCGGTTCCGTGGCCGTTTCCGGCGGCTCCTGATTGCGCGCTTGCTCCTGCTCGGCCCGGCGCAGGGCCTCCATCAGAAGGCTCATGGGATCCTCCTCTGGGTATCACGAGCGCCTTCAAGATAGCCGCCGAAATCACTTAGATCGGCGTCGAGGGAGGCGTTGTGGATCACCGTGGGCTTGAGGAATATGACCAGTTCGGTCTTGCCGTACTGGTCGTCGTGGAAGCCGAAAGCGTCCGCCACGGGCGTGCGGGTGACGCCGGGAATGCCCCGTTTGCCTTGGTCGTAGGAGTCCTGCATCAGCCCGCCCAGGATGGCGATCTGGCCGCTGTTGACCTTGAGTATGGATTCGATCTCGCGCACCTGGATCTCGGGAATCTGGCTCACCACGCCCGCCTCGGCGAGCGCCGGATTGGGATCGTTCACATAGCCGAGAATTCGGGACACCGTAGGCCGCACGTTCATGATCACGGTGTCCGAATCGCTGATCTGGGGCGTCACCGTCATCACGAAACCCACAGGCACCGTGTGTAACTGGCTCTCATAGGTGACGGTCTCGAAGTTTTCGTTGCGGTCCCGCTCCACGTCGATGGTGAAATAGACCTTGTTGTCCACCACCTTGAGCACCGCGGTCTGATTGTTGAGGACCATGGCCTTGGGACTGGAGAGGATCTTCACGTCCCCGAACTCCTCCAGCATGCGGATGGAGGCGATCAGGTCCAGGGCCTCGTTGCGATAGCTGACCAGAGAGACGGGCGAGCCGAGCGGAAAGTCGCCCGAGGTCATGTTGTGACGCAACGTGAAACCGGTGCCGTCGGCAATCCGCGTCCAATCCACGCCGGTCTGGTAGTTGTAGGAAAGGGTGATCTCCACCACCGTGGCCTCCACCAGCACCTGGCGCTGGGCGCTCTCCTGAACCCGCTCCACCAGCTCCTGGATGCGTTGGTGCTGTCGCTGGGTGGCCACCACGGTGAGCAACCCGGCCTCCGGATGGGGGATCACCTGATCGGTGACCGGCAGACTGTTGCCGCCTTGGGCCTGATCGTTCCCTTCGTCCCCCTCCATCTCCTCCAACGTCTCGGTGTCGCCGAGAATGCCGAGCACGTTGCGGACCAGAGTTTCCCAGAAACGGTACCGGGATTGATTGAGGATCAGCGAGGTGGAATTGTTGTTGCCGGCGGTGGTCGCGCTCGATGTGGTCCCTCCAATGCCGCCGGATCCAAGATCGGTGAGGCCCACGGAGGAGATCTGAGTGGCCAGCGCCACGCTGCTGTGGCTGTCCCTATCCATGTTGAGGTAGTCCACCCGGTAGGTCCGGCTGTAGGGACGGTCCGGAAGGATCAACAGCGTGGAACCTTTCAGTTCGTAGCGCATGTCCACCTGGTTGGCCAGGCGATCGAGAATCTGGGGCAGCGTCTGGTCGATGGCGTTGATGGTCACCCGCCCCTCGATGCCGGGATGGATGTCCACGTTGAGATGGGCGTCCCGCGCCAGGGCGAACAGCAGGTCGGAGATGGGCACCTGGTTGACCACCACGGTATAGAGCGCCTCGGTGGCGCCGTCCTCGGATGGGGGTGGCAGCACGGGTGCCGACTGCACCGGCTGGGGAATGGCCTCGCCGCCGGCGACCCGTTCCCCGGAGGGCGCTTCGAGGTGGCCCTTCGACAACGGGGGGGGTTGGAGGGCGCAGCCGCCGATCAACAGCGTGGACAGCAGTGAAATCAGAAAGACGCGCAACCTCATGGTGCTCCTCCAATAGAAGGATCGGCCGCTCCTGAGAAATCTGAAGCCGGCCCGCCGTCTGCGGGACTCTGTAGGCCGGTCGCACCGGCCAGCGCCAACGCCACGAACAGAGCAGCGGGCCGCAACCGGAACGGCAACCCGCTTCGGCCCCTGCGGCGGGGAAGACGGCTGAAACTGCAATCGGACACGGCATAGCCGGCGTGGCGCGGCAACACCCGATGGCTGCCGTCGGTGTAGGCCGCGAGCAGGGCCTTGTCGGCCAGAATGCTGACGCGGCGGGCGATGCCGCGGGAAGCGCGGGCGATGATGCGAACCGCGCGTCGGGTGAAGACGTCCGGCCCCCGGTAACCGCTGTTGCGCAGCCTGAACCGCAGATATTCGGCCACGTCCTTGTGATCGAACGGCGGTAGGGTGAAGTTCTGAGTGATGCGCTCCTTGAGCTGACGAATCTCCGGACGGGCGAGGTTGTCGTCCAGCTCCGGCTGCCCGAACAGCACCATCTGCAGCAACTTGTGCTGGGAGGTCTCGATGTTGGAGAGCAAGCGGATCTCTTCCAGGGTCTCAAGGGACATGCCCTGTGCCTCTTCGATGAAGACCACCACTTGGCGACCTCGGGCGTGCCGATCCAACAGAGAGGCCTGCAGCAACCGGATGAGCTGCAGATGGCCGGCCTGGGGCGGGACCTCCAGGCCCATTTCGCAAGCGATGGCCTCCAGGATGTCCCTGGGTGAGAGCGATGGATTTCCCAGATAGACCACCTCCATGCGCTCGGCGAGGCGCTCCTCCAGCATGCGGCAGAGCATGGTCTTGCCCGATCCCACCTCGCCGCTCACCTTGACGATACCCTCACCGTTGACCACGGCGTATTCCAACGCCTCCAGAATGCTGCCGCGCAATGCCCCCGGATAGAACTGGCGGGTGTCCGGCGTGATGCGAAAAGGCGGCCGCTCCAAGCCCCAGTGTTCCAGATACATGTTTTGCGTCCTCCCATCGAGGGATGTGCAACCGGCGTCCCTGCTCCACACGACCCTTTCCTTGCGGGTGGAGGCCACGAATGGCCCATCCGGTTACAAGCAACAACCATGCCACGCTTTGGCTCCCTCGACACATCGGCAAAAGTGACCCGTTTCACACCGATCAGCGCCGGATGTCCGTCGCTGATTCCATTCCAATCCGGGAAACGACGAAAAACCGCCACCGACCTTGCCGTACCCTGCCGCAACGGGAATACTTGCGCGCAAAGAACCCATGGGAGCCTGCAGTGCCGCCCTACGCCTTGGACAAGCTCATCGCCGAGACCCGCCGCCTGGCCGCCGAGTACCGGCGTGCCACCGGCCAGAGCCTGCCCGTCTCGGCCGAAATCGCGCGCCACGACGCGGCCCGGATCTTGAACCTGGAGCTCAAAGAGCAGCGGGTGAAAGGGGTCGATGCCATCGGACGCGGCGAACGCGCGGGCATGAAGATTCAGATCAAGGGTCGCGTGATCGCAGACGAGCGGAAAGGGGGGCAACGCATCGGCCAGCTCAACAGGGACGGCGATTGGGATCTCGTGGTGCTGAGTTTGATGGACGCCGACTACGAACCCTTCGAAATCTACGAGGCGACCCGTGAGGAGATCCTGGAGGCCCTGGATTCGGCCTCCAGCAACCGCGCCCGTCGCGGCGCCATGTCGGTGGCCCGGTTCAAGATCATCGGCCGGCTGGTGTGGAGCCGGGAGAACGGTCTCGAACCCGAGCTTTGGAGCAACCGCTGAAAAGGGTTCTACGATCAGCCGCCGGCCTGGCGGTAGGCATCGGCGGCGCGGCGGCCATGACTGGCCCGGCGCAACAGGGCCCCCGCCTCGTCCCGGGCCGCGGCCACCCGATCCGCCACTTTACGATCCACCGCCATGATCTCATGCAACAGGGCGTGCACCGCCTCGGGAGAGGGCAAGGGCACCCCATCCTCGAAACAGTGCCTGAGCACGTGCTGGCGCCGCGCTTCGAGCCACTGAACCCGATCCCACTCTTCCTCTTCGGCATGGCGCAACATGCGCTCGGTGAGGGCGAGCGCTTCCCGCAATCCGGCCATGCCGTCTTCCGCCCGCGGGCGCGCGGTCGAGGTGTAGCACCTCATCGTGCCGCCACCCGGGGCTGTTCGGATTCCAGCCGCGCCGGAATCGCGTCCCAGGCCTCCTTGATCTGGAGCAACAGCCTGCTCACTTCGTCGAGCACGGCTTCGTCGTTGCGCGCACCGGCCTCTCCAAGACGCCGCACCATGTAGTCGTAGAGCGCATCCAGGTTGCGCGACAGCTCACCACCGCGCTCCAGGTCGAGGCTGCTCTGCAACCCGCTGATGATGGAGATGGCCCAGCCGATGTGGCGCCCCTTCTCTGCCATGTCGCCGTGACGCATGTGGCCGCGGGCGGCTGCGATCTTCTCCAACGCGCCCTCCAAGAGCATCTGGATGAGGCGGTGAGGCGAGGCCCCTTCCACGCCGGTTGCGGCGCTCACGTTGCGGTAGTGGGAAAGGGCCACGTTCATGCGGGAATTGGACATTGGCGGTTACCTCGTTTCCTCTTGGGATGGAGTTGTCACTTGTCTCTGTCGACCATGGCGGCCAAGGCATCGAGCTGCCGGCCCAGGTAGTCGCTGGTGGTGGTCATCTGGGCCATCAGAGTGTCCAGGGCGGTGAACTGCTCCCGATAGCGTTTCTCCACCATCTCGAGCCTTCTGAGCAGCGCGGCGCGCTGATCGTTCACGCGCTCGATACTGCTGTTGACTCCGCGGACCACATCGTCGATGACCCCGCCGGTGCCGATGAAGCTTTCCACCAGTTCATCGACCCGACGCGCGAAACCTTTATCGGCGTCGGAAAAGAAGGCGGTCACACTGTCGGGATTCTCTTCCAGGGCGGTCGTCAGGCGGTCGGCGTCGAATTCCAGTTTGCCCGTGTCCTTGTTGGTGGTGACCCCGAGTTCAGCCATGTAGCCGTAGACCCCTATCCCCTCCAGCGGCCGGTTGAGCACACCCCGAAGCCGGGTCTCCACGCTGCGCACCAGGCTGTGTCCCTGGAGTGCCGATCCGTAGAGCTCGCCCAAGGTGGATTTGAGCTCGTTGTAGGCCTCCACGAAACCGGACACCGCCTTCTGCGCCACGCCGGGATCCTTATCGACGGTGAGTGTGGCCGAGCCGGTCCCGGTCAGCTCCAGGGTCACGCCGGCGATGACGTCGTCGATCCGATTGCCGGAGCGGGTGACGGAGACTCCGTCCACCACCAAGGCGGCGTCGAGCTCGGTGTCGCTCGCCAACGGGTTCCCGGCGGCGTCTCGGTTGAGCGTGGTGAAGCCGAAGGTGGCGGCGTCGAGCGTGCCCCCGAAGTGCACCTGCACCCGGGCGTCGTACCCGCTCTTTCCGGACGTGAGGACCAGCACCTGGTCGCCGCCGTTTCCGGTGATCACGCCGGCGGTGATGCCGGTGTCGTTGGCGTCCACGTTGATGGCGGCCTGGATCTCCTCCAGGGTCTTGGCCGTGGACAGGTCCACGGTGAAACTGGCGGTGCCCGAAGTGATGGTCAAGCTGTCCCCTGCATTGCCGCCGAAAGTCTGGGTGGACGCGAAGGATTGCGAACCGTATTTGTGACGCTGCGCCAAGCGCGTCACCTGCACGTCATAGGTCGAGGGCACCACCCCCTCTTCCGTGGTCAGGGTGACCACTTCGGTGTCACTGGAGCGGCCGCTGGTGGCGCGGAAGGTATCGGCCCGTTTCAGCGCGTCCAGCGCATCCTGGAAGTCGGCCAGGGCACTCTTGAGTGTTCCAAACCCGGAGATCTGGGCTTGATATGCGGCCTCCTTGCGATCGAGTTTGTTCAGCGGCTGGCTCTCGACCGCCATCAACTGGGAGACGATGCCGTTGACATCCAACCCGGAACCCAAGCCCGGCGCGGAAATGCTGCCCGTCATCTCGTGCCCTCCTCTCGGCAAAAAGAATCGGTGAATGGGCGTCGAAAACGCTGTGAGCGCTCTACGCGTTGCGCGTGGACGCGCCGATTTCGACGGCCTCCCGGCATAAACGGGGGAAACGGACGACCCGTCCATTCCGCTTTTTGGGCGATACGCCGTCGGAAGGCGCCCACCCTCCGGCCACGCGCCCCAACGACACCACCGCCGGGAAATCGGCGCCCAGCGCCCTTCGAACCATCAGGCAAGAATCATGCCTTTGCCTGGAAGAGGACGGAAGCCGCCTCGCCTGAACGGAAGATCTTTTCCGATACTTCATTGAGGCGTTTTCGCATCTCACGAATCTCTTCGGGAGGGATCTCACGGACTACGTCGCGGGTGCGGGCGTCCACCACCTTGACCACCACCTCGCCGTTCTCCTCGTCGATGCTGAACTCCAGCTCGCGCTGTACCTGTTGCACGAAATCGTTGAGCCGTTCGACGATGGCGTCCAGCCGCTCCTCTTCTGCGACCGGATTCGCCCCTTCCGGCGGTGTATCCGGGCGTCTGGTTCCCGGCTCGGCCTGGGCCGCGGATTCTTTCACCCCCTGTGCTTCGCCCCCAGGGCGCATCGCCACCACGCTGGCCGCATTGCGAGTGATTTCGTTGATCATGGTCTTCACCCTGTCAGGTCAAAAGGAGGGCCCGAAGGCCCTCCCGTGGCCTGCCGCTTACTGAAGCAGGGAGAGCACCACCTGGGGCGCCGCGTTGGCTTGGGAGACCATGGCCACACCGGCCTGCTGCAGGATCTGCGCGCGGGTCATGGCCGCGGTCTCCGCGGCGAAGTCGGCGTCCTGAATGCGTGAACGGGCGGCGCTCAAGTTCTCCGCCGTGGTGCTCAGGTTGGCGATGGTGGTCTCGAAGCGGTTCTGGACCGCACCCAAATCACCGCGGATGGAGGCCACCGTGGCCAATGCCGCATCCACGATCTTCAACGCCTCGTTGGCGCCGGCCTGAGTGCCGATGTCGATCTCGCTGACCAGCTGCTGGCTGGACCCCACCGACACGCCGGCGCCCACATTGAGGATGCTGCCGGCGGTATTGGCGACACTGGACTTGACGGTGAAGCTGCTGCTGGAGCTGAACTCCACGTAGCCAGCGACCACCAGGCTGTCATCTCCACCGTTGGTCAACGTCTCTGCGTCAACTGCGGTGCCCGCAGCGTTGACCGCCGCGGCACTGATGGTTGCGCCCGAAGTGGAGTGGGTGAAGTTCTCGATATTGATGTCCTTGCCGTCGGCCTGGGTGAGGGTCAAGGTCCCTCCGTCCACCTCGGCCGTGATGCCCGTGGTGCCGGATACCTTGTTGATCTCCTTAGCCAAGGCGGAGAGATCGCTGGTGGTCACCGCGGCGGACACGGTGGCGGTTGCGCTGCCGCTGCCCAGGGTGAGCGTCACCGTGCCGTCGGCGCTCAATCCGCTGAGCTGCGCCTGGGTACGCGCATCGGCGGTCACTCCCGTCTTGTCCTGGGCCGCGTTGATGGCATTGGCGATGGTGTAGGCGCTGTCGCCGGCGGACACCGACACGTCGGCCACGCCAAGGCTGCCGGAAATGGTCAACGTCTGGGCGGCGATGGTGTTGGCCGAGGGCAAGGCCGCGGCGGCGTTGGTGGTGCTGGCCGTACCTTGGTCGGCGGTGGCGTTCACCGCTTGGACGTAGTTGTTGGCGAGGTGGCTGCCGGAGGCGCCGGCAATGGTGAATTCGATGGTCTGGTTCGGGTTGGCACCCACCTGGAAGGACTGGGCGGTGAAACTACCGTCGAGCAGCTTCAGACCGTTGAACTCGGTGGTGCTGGCGATGCGGTCGATCTCCTGCTTGAGCTGATTCACCTCCGCCTGCAAGGACGCACGGTCCGAAGCGCTGTTGGTGGAGTTGGCGGACTGCACCGCCAGCTCACGGATGCGCTGCAAGGCATTGGTGGTCTCCTGCAGCGCGCCCTCGGCCGTCTGGGCCAGGGAGATGCCGTCATTGGCGTTGCGGATCGCTTGGTTCAGCCCGCGGATCTGTGCGGTCATGCGGTCGGAAATGGCCAGGCCTGCGGCGTCGTCCTTGGCGCTGTTGATGCGCAGGCCGGTGGACAGTCGCTGCATGGAGGTGGCCAGCATGTTGTTGGTCTTGTTGAGGTTGCGCTGAGCGTTCAGCGACATGATGTTGGTATTGATTACCATTGCCATGGTGAATTCTCCACTCGTGTTGGCGGTCCTCGGACCGCGCGTTCGACCCTGGCGGATATGTCCTCGGATGGGACAATTACCGCCTCCAGCCATGGAGATCGACCAGGACCGAAAAACCTTAAGGGATGGGTCGTAGCGGAAAAGAAAAAAAAATGGCGCATCCTTGCGCCGGGAGGTCATGCCACGTCCAGAGGAGTCGGATCAGAGATAGTTGAACAACGAAAGCCCTTCGATCTTCATGAAGGTCTGCTGAGCGGCCTGCAGGGCGAGCGTTTGTTGTTGCAGTCGGCTCACCGCCCCGGCGAAATCCAGATCTTCGATGCGGGAACGCTCCTGGGCCATCATCAGGGAGAAGGTCTCGTGAATTCCGCGCTGCTCGTCCAAGGCGTTCATGCGGCCGCCGATGCCTGCCCGAGCCAAGTCCAGCCGCTCCAAGCCACGGTCGAGCAAGGCCAGCGTCTCGTCGTCAGGATCATTCGTTTCCAGGTCTTCAGCCAGCCCGCGCACGATGGAAAAGAGATCCGTGGTACCGCCGGCGCCGTCGTCGATCCCCATGAACAGCCGGTCGCCCGGATCGTTGACGGCCAGGTGTCGAGCGTCGGAGATCTGAAGCAGCCGTTGTCCCTGATCGCCGCGATATTCGTAACCACCGGCGCCGTCATCGACGAAGGGGGCGGTCCCGGTGCGGTAACCGGAGAACAGGTATTCGCCATTGGCGTCGGTCTCGTTGGCCAGAGCCAGCAAGGCCTCGAGGTGCTGACGCACTTCGAGGGCGATGGCACGCCGATCCGCACCGGTGTTGGTGTCGTTGAGCCCTTGAACCGCCAACTCGCGCACCCGCTGCAATCCGTTCACCATGCCGGTGAGCACTTCCTCTTCACGGCGCAAGCGGGTCTCGGCGGCGTCGATGTTGCGCTGATACTGCGCCACACGGTTCATGAAGGCGTCCAGTTCCATGACCCGGGTGGCGCCGGTGGGGTCGTCGGCGGGCGCCAGTATGCGCTTGCCCGAAGAGAGCTGCATCTGGGTTCGGCTCAACGCCGACTGGTTGCCCAGCATGGCGTTGACCCCTTGCCGATACCATTGTGCGGTGGATATGCGCATGACACTTCATTCCGTAAGAGATCGAGTCTCCTGTCACGTCATCGGCCGAAAGCACTCCGCCTTAATTCAGCCTCGCTCCAGAGCGCGGTCAGCGTCCCACGGCGTTGAGCAGCGTCTGGAACATTTCGTCGGCCACGGCGATGATCTGAGCCGCCGCCTGATAGGCCTGCTGATAGCGCACGAGATTGGCCGCTTCCTCGTCCAGATTGACGCCTGAAACCGCCTCGCGCTGGGCCACCGCCCGCTCCAGCATCCGATCCTGCGCTTCGGCCGCGAACTCCGATTGGCGCGTGGTGGTGCCGACCTCGCCCACCATGCGGCGATAGGCCTGGCCGATGCTCTCGGTGCCGCCGGCGAGCAGATCTTCGTCGAGCAGGTCGGCCATGGCCAGCGCATTGCGGTTGTCGCCCACGCCGCCGTCGTTGTAGTCGATGGTGAAACGGTCGCCGGCCGACGCCGCCCCTTCGAGCCGCATGCGATAGCCGTAATCGAGGCCGCCCGGGGTGGGAAAGAGATCGGCCCCGGCCACCGGGTCGTATCCGGTGACCGTCTCCAACGCCACCGGCGCCGTCGGATCGGTGTTGTCGTAAAGGGTGTAGCTGGTGGCGCTGTCGAACATCACCAATAGAGGCGGCGTGAGCTGGCCGGGCGCGCTTTGGAAGGCGGCGTTGTCGATGTCGCTCACCTCACCCGGCGTGATTCGAGCGGTTCCCGTATTGGCCGCGTCGGCCTGGCCCAGCACCGGCGCGGCGGCGGCCAACAGGGCCGGGTCCAGGATTCCAGACGTCAAATCGAGCGCGGCGGTGCGGGTCGGCTGGAGCAGATAGGCATCTCCCGCAGCCGGCGTGCCGTTCACCACGATGCTCAGGCCGTCCGCCACAAAAGGATCGGCTGCGGTGCCGGTGCCGCTCAGAGCCACGGCGGCCCCTGTATCCAGCCGGGTCAGGCTCCAACCGCTTCCATCGTATTCGAGGCGATACTCGGCGCCGGTCAGACTCCCGGGATCGCCCCAATCCAGTTGTAAGGTTCCGCCGGTGCCGCCCAAGGCCGACCACTGAGGCGCGCCCACATGAAAGAGGTCTCCGCCCAGGTTGCCGTTGAGATCCATACCGCGCCGGTGCTGTTGGTTGACCAGTTGGCCCACGCTCACTGCGATGCGCCCCAACTCGTCCATGGCGGGAAGCAACACCCGTTCGCGAAAGCCCATGAGCCCGCCCAACTCACCGCCGGAAAGCTGTTCGGTGATGGGCACATGGCCACCGGCGGCGCCCCCATCGAGCCCCACCATGACCGGCGCGTCCACGCCGTCGCCCCGATAGGCCACCAGCCGCGTGGTGGTCTGCCCCACCACCAACGCCTGGCCGCTTCCCACCATGATGTTGACGGCGCCATCGTCTTGTTGAATGGTCTGGATGGAAACCTTTTCCGCCAGCTCGCGAACGAGGGCGTCCCGCTGGTCGAGCAGGTCATTGGGCGGCACTTCGTGGTACACGCCGTCGGCGAGCACGATGCGGCGGTTCAAGTCGGCGATGGACTCGGTGAGACGGTTGATCTCGTCCACGGTGCCCTCGATGGCCCCGTTGACCTGACCGTTGAGCTCCTGCATCCACCCGGCCAGCCCCTGAAAGCGGTCGGCCAACGCCCGGCTCTCGGTGATCACCACCTGCCGGGCCACGGTGGAAGCCGGGTCGTCGGCCAGGTCCTGCATGGCGTCGAAGAACCGCTCCAGAGCGCGGCTCATGCCGGCGTCGGGGTCGGCGAGCACGTTGTCCACTTGGACGGCATACTGGTGGAAGGTGTTCAGCTCGGTGGAGGAAGCGGTGTAACTGCGCACCTGGTTCTCCACGAAACGGTCCCAGTTGCGCTCCACGCTCGTGGTTTCCACGCCGGTCCCCAAGTAGCCGAATCCGGCGTATTGGGGCGACCGCGCGGCCAGATTCACCCGCTGGCGGGTGTAACCCTCGGTTCCGGCGTTGGCGATGTTGTGCGCCGTGGTGTCCAACGCACGCTGAAAAGCGGTCAGCGCCGAAGTTCCGATGCCGAAGAGCCCGCTAGGCATCTCGTTCTCCAGAAGGGTTCGTGGAAAAGGCCGCCACCTCCTTGTGGGCGACCGCAAGGCCCCATCGTGGGGACGTCCTTCTCATCGGCGGAGTCCAGTGAAACTTGAGCCTTTTCATCCGGCGCTCCTGGCCCGATGCACCGCCGACCTGAATTCGGCGCTCTCGAGAATGCGCTGCACTTTGTCGGCGTAAGCGGGATCCGTGGCGTAGCCCGCTTGCTGAAGCGCACGGATATAGCCGATGCCCTCCCCCGCCTTCTCCAGCGCGGGCCGGTATCTGGGGTTGTCACGAATGAAGGCGACATAGTCCTCCAGGCTCTCCGCGGGGGACCCGTAGGCACGAAAAGCGGCCCTTTCGCGCACCGCCACGCCGTCCCGGTACTCCAGGGTCGCGCGGGTCACCCGTCCACCTCGCCAACGGCCATCCGCCTTGATGCCGAACAGATTGTGGCTGTCTTGGGCCGCCGTTCTCGGCGTGCGCCGACCCCATCCCGACTCCAGCGCCGCTTGGGCCAGGATCACCTCGGGCGCCACCCCCAGGCTGCGGGCCGCCTTTTCCGCGGCAGGCCAGAGCCCTTCGACGAACTGGACGGGATTCTCCGGCGGCCAGGGCGTCTCCGTGTAAGCGCCGAGCGTCCGCTCCGTGGAAGCCGAATCGGGGCGCCGCGCGGAAAAGGGTTTGCGCCCGGGCACCGCCATGCCCTGCGGACGGGATCCTTCCGCACCGGATGCCGACGCCAGTTGCCGCTCGAACACCTCCGCCAACCCCAGCCCGCCGCGGCCGGCGAGTTCCAGCGCCACCTGTTGGTCGAACATCTGCCGGTAAAACTTGAGTTCCTCGCTGCTCTCACCGCCGGCGGCGTCGGCCGCGCGGCGCATGGACTTGAGCATCATCTGCAAGAAGAGGGCCTCGAACTGGCGCGCCACCTCCTTGCGCGCCGCGGGATCCTGCGCGCGGGCGCCGGCCCTCAGTTCGGCGAGTCCGGAGAAATCGGTGTAGATGCGGGCGGTGTCTAGAGCGGCGTCCATGACGAATCAGATGACGATGAGCTCGGCGCGCAGGGCGCCGGCCTCTTTGAGGGCCTCGAGAATGGCCACCAGGTCGCCCGGCGCGGCCCCCACCTGGTTCACCGCGCGCACGATGTCTTCCAGCTTGATGCCGGGGCGGATGAGGAACATGCGGTTGCCCTCCATGCTCACGTCCACACTGGACTGGGGCACCACCGCCGTACGGCCGGCGCGGGCGAAGGGACCGGGCTGGCTGACGGCGGTCTGTTCGGTGATGGTGACCACCAGGTTTCCGTGGGCCACCGCCGCCGGCAGGATGCGCACGTTCTTGCCGATGACCACGGTTCCGGTCCTGGAGTTGACCACCACCTTGGCCGCCGCCTCGCCCGGTTCCAGAGTGATGTTCTCGACGACCGAGACGAAGGCCACCTTCTGTGATGGATCGGCCGGCGCCCGCACCTGCACCGATGCGCCGTCCAGCGCCACCGCCGTGCCTTCGCCCAAGGTCTGGTTGATGGCCTTCACCATGCGGGCCACGGTGGTGAAATCGGGAGTGTGCAGATTGAGTACAAGCTGCCGCTCGAAGGCGAAGGGGCTGGTCACCGCCCGCTCGACGGTGGCGCCGTTGGGAATGCGACCGGCGCTGGGCACGTTGACGGTGATGCGCGAGCCGTCGTTCCCTTCGGCGCCGAATCCGCTCACCACCAGACTGCCCTGGGCGATGGCGTACACCTGGCCGTCGGCCCCTTTGAGCGGGGTCATGAGCAGGGTGCCGCCGCGCAGGCTCTTGGCGTTGCCGATGGATGAGACGGTCACGTCGATGGTCTGGCCCGGTTTGACGAAGGGCGGCAGGGTGGCATGCACCATCACCGCGGCCACGTTCTTGGGCTTGGGGTTGACGCCTGGGGGAATGACGACGCCCAACTGAGCGAGCATGCTCTTGAGGCTCTGCGCGGTGAACTGGGTCTGGCTGGTCTGGTCGCCGGTGCCGTCCAACCCCACCACCAGGCCGTAACCCACCAACTGGTTCTCGCGCACGCCGGCGACCGAGGCCAGGTCCTTGATGCGCTCGGCGTGAACCGAAGGCGACAGGATGGAGATCAGGAAAAGGGTGTGCAACAGTTTTCGCATGGTATCCGCCTCAGAATGGCATCAAGGGGCTGAGGAAGAATTCGGTGAGCCAACCGGGCCGGTTGGAACGGGCGAGAGAGCCTCTTCCGCTGTAGAGGATCCTGGCGTCCGCCACCTTGGTGGAGGAGACGGTGTTGTCCGGCCCGATGTCCATGGGACGGACGATGCCCCGGATGCGGATGAACTCCTCCCCGTGATTGATGGTGATCCATTTCTCTCCTTGCACCACCAGGTTGCCGTTGGGAAGCACCTCGGCCACCGTGACCGTCACCCGACCTTCGAGCTTGTTGCTCTGCTTGGCGTCTCCTTCCGCCTCGAACTGATGTTCGGTACCCCCGCCCACCTTGGTGGTGGGGATGGGGGTGTCGTTCAAAGTGCCGTTGACCCCCAGGCTGTGATCCGTGGACTTGTCGATGGTGGTGTCGGCCTTCTTTTCGGCGTTGGTCCGCTCTTCAAGCACGATGGTCAGCACATCCCCTACCCGACGCGCCTTGATGTCTTCGAACAGAAAGAGCGCCGTACCGGGCTGATAGATGCTTCCCCCCACGGCCGGCGGCGGCTGCACCGGAGGCGGCAAGGTGGCCGAATAGGAGGGATCTTCTCCAGGAGGCGTGGCACAGCCGGAGAGCAGCGCCGCCGCCAACAACACGGCGCCGGCCTGGGCGAGTCGGTGGCGAAGTCTCATGGCGTCCCTCCCCTGCGGCTCATCAGAGGTTGTTGTTGACGTACTGGAGCATCTGATCCGCCGTGGCGATGGCCTTCGAGTTCATCTCATAAGCCCGCTGGGTCTCAATCATGTTCACCAGTTCCTCCACTGTGTTCACGTTCGAACTCTCCAGCGAACCTTGGATGAGGGTGCCCAGTCCGTTGAGCCCGGGGGTGCCCACCTGGGGCGTGCCGCTGGCGGCCGATTCCACGAAAAGGTTGTCACCGATGGCCTGAAGCCCCGCCGGATTGATGAAATCGGCCAGTTGGATATTGCCCACCTGAACCGGCGTGGTGTTGCCGGCCACCACCACCGACACCACGCCGTCGGAACCGATGGTGATGGTCTGGGCATTGTCCGGAATGGTGATGCCCGGCTCGATGGGGTAGCCCATGGAGGTCACCAGTTGGCCCTGGGCATCGAGCTGGATGGTGCCGTCACGGGTGTAGGCCAGGGTGCCGTCGGGGCGCAATACCTGGAGGAATCCGCGCCCCTGGATGGCCAGATCCAGGGCGTTTCCGGTCTGGGTGATGTTGCCCTGGGTGAAGAGCTTTTCCGTGGCCACGGTACGCACCCCCGTGCCCAAGTTGAGCCCTGACGGCAGCTGAGTGTCCTGGGATGACTGCGCTCCCACTTGGGCCAGGTTCTGGTAGAGCAGGTCGGAAAAGACCGCCCGCGCCCGCTTGAATCCGGTGGTGCTGGCGTTGGCCAGATTGTGAGCGATGTTGGCCATGCGCGTCTGTTGCGCTTCGAGGCCGGTCTTTGCAATCCAAAGTGCAGGGTTCATGATGGCTCTTCCTTATCGTTCGGTCGGGTTCACTCCATGCGCAGCAGTCGGGCTGCGGCGCCGTCGTTCTCTTCCGCCGTCCTCATCAGCTTCACCTGGCTTTCATAGAGCCGGGCCAACTCGATGAGGCGGACCATGGACTCCACGGCGTTGACGTTGCTTGCTTCCAGCGCACCTGAAACCAGAGTCACCGAGGCGTCCGCCTCGGCCCGGCCGCCGCCGCGCAACCGCATGAGTCCATCCTCGCCTTTGACCACTTGGTCCGGCGGCAACTTGACCAGCTTGATCCGGTCCAACACCGCCAAGGCGTTGGGGCCCTGGCCCAAGGGACGGATGGAGATGGTGCCGTCGCGGCCGATGTCCAGCTTGGCGTTGGGCGGGATGGCGATGGGTCCGCTGTTGCCGATGACGGGATGGCCGGCGCCGTTGGTGAGGATGCCGAAGGCGTCGACCCTCAAATCACCGGCCCGGGTATAGGCCTCACCGCCGTCCGGCGCCTGGACCGCGATCCATCCGTCGCCGTCCACGGCCACGTCCAGCTCCCGTCCGGTCTGCTGCAAGGCGCCCGGACTCAGATCCACGCCGTTGCCTTCGGTGACGCCATAGACCCGGCTGGGTTGTCCCGGCCCATACAGAGGCAGGCTCATGGCGCTCTCCATGTCGGCCCGAAACCCCACCGTGGTGGCGTTGGCCAGGTTGTTGGTGTTGACCGCCTGGGCGTTCATCACCTCACGGGCCCCGGTCATGGCGAGATAGAGCATGCGGTCCATGGTGCGTCACTCCTTCGGGATCACCTCAGGTTGATGATGGTCTGGGTCACGGCGTCCTCGGCCTGAATGGCCTTGGCGTTGGCCTGGAAGTTGCGCTGAGCCGAGATCATGAGCACCAACTGTTCGGTGAGGTCCACGTTGGACTCTTCCAAGGCCCCCGCCTGGATCAGCCCCAGCCCGCCGGTCCCCGGCTCGCTCACCACCGGCTCACCCGAGGCGAAGGTCTCGGCCCAGGCGGTGTCGCCCACCGGCTGCAACCCCTGCTGGTTGGCGAAACTCACCAGCATCACCTGGCCGATGGCCCGGGACAGCCCGTTGGAATAGCGGGCGAAGATGATGCCCTGCTCGTCGATGTCCACGTCCAGCACCTGGCCCGTGGTGTAGCCGTTCTGGTTCATGGCGTTGACGGCGAACTCAGTGCCGTACTGGGTGCTCTGGGAGAGATCCAGCGTGATGTTCTGGCCCGGCGCGGCGCCCCCACCCGGATCCCATGTCAAGGCGATGGATGCGGGGGAATCATAGGTTCCATCGGGGTTGAAGGTGACGGTGTCCGTGCTGAGCACGTTGCCGCCGATCATGGTGCGCACCGTCCACTGGTTGTCGGTGGCGGTCTTGGAGTAATAGATGGTCAAGGTGTGGGCGTTGCCCAGACTGTCATACACGCTCACCGAGGTGGCCGAGTTGTAGCCCGCGGGATCGGGAATGCCGGTGGCGCCCACCGACCAGGCGCTGTCGGTCTCCGGCGCACGGGAGTCGAAGTTGAGGTTGGCCGACACTTCACTGGTGGGATTGGGGGCGGCATAGGAGCTGTCCAGGCGAATGGGCCCGATGCCGCCGGTGATCTCGCCGTCGGCGTTGGCGCCCCGTGCATTGAGGAAGAGCCCCTCGCCGTTCACCACGTATCCATCGCGGTCGATGCTGAAGTTGCCGGCCCGGGAATAGAGGGCGGCACCGTTCTCGTCGGTGAGCATGAAGAAACCATCCCCGTTCACGGCCATGTCCAGGGAGTTTCCGGTGAAGGTGATGTTGCCTTGCTGGAACTGCTGGGTGACCGCCGCCAACCGCACACCCTGGCCGATGACGGTGTTGGACGACCCCACCAGGCTGGAACTGTAGACATCGGCGAACTCGGCGCGCGACGCCTTGAATCCGGTGGTGGAGATGTTGGCGATGTTGTTGCCGATGACGTTCAGGCCGGACGAGGCCGCCCGGATGCCGCTCAGCGAAATGTAGAAACCCATCTTCTATGGTCCTCCTGTGTTACGGGGGAAACCCCCTTCCGGATCTGTTCAGAGAATCTCCTCGACGGCGCTCAGCGGCACCGTGCCGCCGTTGGCCAGATTCAGCATCAATTCACCGCCGGCACCGCGCAGGTCGACGCTTTCCACCCGGGTACGCACCTCTACCGGGACCTGCAGGGTGCCGTCGTCGGTCTCGGACTCGGCCACGATGCGGTACAGCCCCGGGGCCGCCGGCTGGCCGTCGTCACGGAATCCATCCCAAGTGAAGGACACCCGGCCCTCGCCGTGCATCCCCAGCGGCAGGGTGCGGACCAACGCGCCGTTGGAGGCGAAGATCTTGACGGTCAGATCGGTGGTGCTGTGATCCAGCACCACCCGGCCCTGGATCCGGCCGCCGGCATCCAGAGGTACGTGCCCCCCCGGCCCCATCACTTCCCGCCCCACCAGATTGGCGGCCTTGATCGACTGATCCGCCGCCAGCATCTCCATCATCCGATCCACCGACTGCTTCAGCTCCTGGATGCCGTTGACGGCGGAGAACTGGGCCAGTTGGCTCATGAATTCATTGGGATCCAACGGATCGGTGGGATCCTGGTTCTTCATCTGGGCCAACATCAGCTCGATGAAATCGGACTGGCCCATCTCATCGCTCCCCTTGCCCTTGGTCTTCTCTTCGGGCTGGGACTGAAGAAAGGCCAACGGGTTGGTGGCGGTGCTCTCGGTGATCATCGTTCAACTCCTTCAACGGCCGAGGGTGAGGGTCTTGAGCAAAAGTTCCTTGGAGGTGTTCATCACCTCCACACTGTTCTGATAGGAGCGGCTGGCGGAGATCATGTTGGCCATCTCCTCCACCGGATTCACGTTGGAGCGGTAGACATAGCCGTCGGCGTCCGCCAGGGGATTGTCGGGTTGATATTCGCGCACCGGCTCAGCCTGGCTCTCCACGATGGCGGCCACCTGCACGCCGACGCTGGCGGGGCCGCCGTCCACCTGGGAGAGCACCGAGGCGAACACCGGCTGGCGCGCCTTGTAGGCGCCATCGGGCGTGCTGCTCAACGTATTGGCATTGGCCAGATTGCTGGAGACCGTGTTCAACCTGACCGATTGGGCGCTCAGCGCGGAGCCGGCGATCTTGAATACGTCATAGAGTCCCATGGATCACTCCCCCTTCAGGGCCAGCATCAGGCCCCGGAACTTGCGGTCCAGAAATGTAAGGCTGGCGTTGTAACGCACGGCGTTCTCGGCAAAGGCCGCCTTTTCCAGATCGGGATCCACCGTATTGCCGTCGAGCGACGGCTGGTTGGGCACCCGGTAGAGCAGTTCCGCCCCTTCGATTCCCGCCTCGGAGTTGAGATCTAAGTGGTGTGCATGGGTTCGTTCCAACCGGGCGGCGTCGGCGGTCTCCGAGAGCACTTTGCGAAAATCGATGTCTCGGGCCTTGAATCCAGGAGTGTCGGCATTGGCGATGTTGGAGGCGAGCACTTCGTTTCGCCGGGAACGCAGCAACAACGCCTTGGCATGAATTCCCAGTGCGGAATCGAAACTGATCGGCATCTTAGGCTCCAACTTGAGTCCTTTTGCCCAGTAAACGCAGCAAGGTCCATGCCAGAAAACAAATTTCTCCTTTTGTTACATTCACTTACAGAATTCCGCGCTAAATCAGGACCCGGTACCGGCAAAGAGTTGCCGCCCAAACTCTTGTTCCGCCTCCCCTTCTCCGTACCAAGGCCCAGTACATGCGGCAGGACTTCATCTCATTGTTTGATCGAAAAATTTTTGAAAGTTGAAGGGCCATGTGCAGCGATCCGACGACGGAATCCGAACGCGGCCTCGTAGCCGAAAATCCGACGCCAGCCCAACCCAGCAAACGACAAAAAGCCGACTCTTCCCACCGACACGATTCGGGCGAATCCGAAGTTCGAGCGAACGAACCCTGTGATTACAATGGGTTACAAGATAGGCATGGGAGTTGCTAGTTAAACGACGAAAACGCGCAGTGGACACCAACCGTCGAGCTCTCCCATGAAAGGCAGACAACTTGCGATCATCTTGGCCTGGGCGGCTTGTTCTGCGGACGCAGCCGAACTCCAAAACCACGACGCCATTCGTGAAGCGGCCCATGGCTACGCGTTGGAAAAAGCGCACCGAATCCATGGCGAGGCCGTGGCGGTTCGGGTCGGACGCCTCGACCGGCGGTTGCGCCTGACCCGCTGTGACAAGCCGCTGGAAGTGTTCGATCCGCCCGGCAGCCGCGACCTGGGCAACACCACCGTGGGCGTCCGCTGCAACGGCGCCCACCCATGGACCCTATATGTACCGGTCACCATAGACGCCTTCGCGGAAGTGGTGGTGGCGGCCACACCCCTCTCCCGCGGAGAGACGCTCGACGCCACCAAGGTCAAGGTGGCCCGTTACAACCTGGCCAAATTGCCCCAGGGCTACTTCGACGATCCGACGGAAGTGATCGGGATGCGCCTGAGGCGAAATCTCACCGCCGGCCAACCACTGGTTCCGGCCATGCTCAAAGCGCAGCGTCTGATCCAGCGCGGCCAGCGCGTCACCATGGTGGCGCGCGGCAACGGACTGGAAGTGCGTATGCCGGGCGAGGCCTTGGCCCATGGCGCCCGCGGCCAGCGCATCCGGGTACGCAATCTTTCATCGAAGAAGGTGGTGGAAGGGGTGGTGACGGAAGAGGGCGAAGTGCGGGTGGATCTGTGAATGGCGTGAACGGTGAACCGGATCACAAAACCGCTTAAGTTTTCTTGCAAACTGCCGCTTTCAATCGTGACTGATCCTGAAACAGGACCTCATGGAGATAAAAATGGCCATTGATATCAACGGCTTGAACAATCCCCAACCGCAAGTGGGCAGCGACCGAAACGGTTTGACCCCCAGCGAGCGGGAAATGGTCGGCCGCAACACGGACAACGGCGGAACTTCGGTCAAGGACACCGTGAGCTTTTCCGAAACCGCCATGCGCATGGGAAGACTGGGTACCGCCGTGGAACAGACCCCCGTCGTCGACAGTAAACGTGTCGAGGAGATCCGCCAGGCCCTGGAGGCCGGCGACTATCAGGTGAATGCCGAGCGAATCGCAGAACGCTTGATGGCATTCGAAAGCCTTTTGGGTGGGCGCAAGTGAACGAGCGCGCTCCCGTTTCGGGCCCGCGTTTGCGTTGGCTCCTGGAGCAGGAGATCGCCGACATGGAGGCCCTGGCCCGGTTGCTGCGGGAAGAGTCCGCCCTCCTGTTGGGACGGGATCCGCTGAAACTGGAACAGGTGCTCGAGGCCAAGGCGCTGCGCGTCTCCGAACTGGCGTCACTGGATGCCCAGCGTGAACGCGACTTCAAGGCATTGGGGCTGGACGCACCCTCGGAAGAGACCGCCCGCGCCCTCGAAGCGGCCTGTCCCGGGCAGCATCTGGGTGAACTCTGGAACCGCTTGACCACATTGGCCCACGAGTGCCGGCGCCTTAATCGTTTCAACGGCGCCACGGCCAAACTGGGTCAGGAACAGCTCTCCCGTGCATTGAGCATTCTGCGCGGAGAAGACGCCAGGGCCACCGGCCTTTATCAACGCGACGGCAGCCGCGACGAAACGGCCGGCGGTCGGCTGCTGGGCCAAGCCTGACGCCTTTCCGTCGCTTTCCTGGCGACGGCTTTTCGCCACCCTCCCTTTTTGGATCCCGTTCGTCCTTCCCCATTGGCCGCCCGGCAAAGATCTGCCGTTCGCGGGGAGACGGGAACGCCGGCCGCCCTACCCCAATATTCTCTTGTCATTACAAAGCGTTAGGCTACATATCAATCAATCACCCGCAATCATGCGAGGCAACCGCAGCATATTCAAACATAAAAACCGCCTGTCACTCCGCCGGTTTTCCGAGGTTGGCACGGAATTCGCTTGATACCCGAACAGAGCCAATCCCGAGGGTAGAACCGTGGAAGGACGACTCGAATCCACCTACGAAAAGAGCAACGCACCGGCCACCGCCATTCCATTGTCGACGCGCGAAGCGGAATCCCCGCTGGTGGGCACCCAGCTGCTGTTCGAGCTGCAAAGCACCCTCGATCTGGAACAGCTGATGGCCATCTTCTTCCGCCATCTACAAGGCGTGTTGCCTTGCCAAGCCCTGCGTTACCGCCATCCCGGCCTGGGGTTGGACGTGAGCCTGGGCCGGGCCGCCCACCATAGCGCCGAATACCAGCTGAGGGTGGCCGGCGAATCCCTCGGCAAGGTCCGTTTTCAGCGGCGGCGCCCCTTTTCCGAAGCGGAGCTGGAACAGATCGAAACCCTGCTCAGCGCCCTGGTGCTGCCGGTCCGTAATGCCGTCCGGTACCAACAAGCGTTACAGGCCGCCCACGTGGATCCGCTCACCGGCCTGCAGAACCGCCGCGCCTACGAGGATCATCTGGAGCGTGAGATCAGCCGCGCCCGCCGAGAAGGGCAGCCTCTGGGCCTGATGGTGGTCGACATCGACCATTTCAAGGCCATCAATGACGGCATCGGCCATCTGGCCGGAGACCAGGTGTTGATCGAAGTGGGCCGGGTGCTGCGCGCCAGTGTGCGCAAGTCGGACATGGTGTTCCGGTATGCCGGGGACGAGTTCGTGCTCCTGTTGCCCAATGTGCGCCCGGACTGTTTACGCACCCTCGTTCGCCGGTTGGAACGCGCGGTGAGAACGCTACGTTGCCATTACGGCGACCATGCCATCGAAGTTTCGGTGAGCATCGGCGCCGCACTTCTGGAAGAGGGCATGGACGGCGGAACGCTTTTCGCAGCGGCCGACCTGGACATGTACCGGACCAAGGAGTCCCGCCGCCGTGGAAGATGAACGCTTTCTTCTGTCCGCCTCAAAAGGGGATCTTCCGCACAGTCTCCGTCGTCGCTAGAGGCCAAACTCAAGCCATGGGCCCTACGGCCGACAACAAACATAGAGACCGGTACGCCGGCCCCGCCGGCGAGGAAGAGAACGGAGTATGGAAGAGCAGGCGGCCACCCTTCCCGAACGAGACGACGACCACGTCCGTTACTTCCGCGACATCCTCCTGCGGCTGACCTTCGCCGCCCACGGCTGGGATCGGCGCCTGGACGCCGTGCTGGAAAGGCTCCAGGACGAGCTCCGCACCCACACTGCCCTGCCCGATCTCAAGGAGTATTCCGAAACCCTCTACCGCGCCCTCATGCGCGCCGAAGAGCACCGCCCGGCGCGCGAACCGGGTCAGATCGTGGCCAAAGCCTTTGCCGGTCTGCCGCTTCCGCAAGAGACGGCACAAAGCTGGCAGGCGCTCATGGAGGAGTGCCGGGCCGCACGCGACGAGATACACACACTGGATGTGCTGGAACGGTGTGCCACCCTCCTCGGCCGCACTCTGGAAAACGCCAAGGGACAACGCAAAACCGGTCTGCTCGCTTCCCTCTTCGGAGGCGGCCGGGAGGACAAGGCCCGCTCCGACGACTTCCTCAAAGCGGTCCGGCATCGTTTGTTGGAACTGCTCGGCAGCCTCTGTCCCCCGCCTGAGCTGGAGGAAAAGCTGGAGCGGCTCAAAGAGACGGTGGCCCATCACCTCGAGGCCGAAGAGATCCCCGCCGTCCTGGAAAAAATCAACCTGCTCATCCAGGACATCCGCGGCCGGGTTGAGCGGGAGCGTCTGGAGCTGGAAAAGTTCCTCGGCCAACTCACCGAGCGTCTCACCCACATCGAAGGGGCCCTGGAAGCGTCCGACAGCAGCACCCGCGCGGTGTACGAAAACCGCCGTAAGCTGGACGAAGAGATCGAAGAACAGACGCGCGACATGGCCGACCGCGCCCGCAGCGCGACCGATCTACCCACCCTCAAGAATCTCATCCAAGAGCGGGTGGACACCCTCCGCCAACGGATGGCCGACTTCCAGAGTGAAGAACAGAAACTCATCGCCCGTCAGCAACAGCAGATGGCGGAGCTGATGGAGAAGCTCCACAAGATGGAAGAAGAGACCGAAACCCTGCGCGCCCAGGTACAGGAGGAGCGCCATCAAGCCTTCACCGACGCCCTCACCGGGCTGCCCAACCGATTCGCCTACGAAGAGCGGCTCGAGCAGGAATACGAACGTTGGAAACGGTACCGCTCGCCACTTTCCATCATCGTCCTCGATGTGGATCACTTCAAACGCATCAACGACACCTACGGCCATCAGGCCGGGGACAAAGCCCTGCGCATCATCGCCAAGGAGCTGGCCATGGCCCTGCGCAAGACCGATTTCATCGGTCGCTACGGCGGCGAAGAGATCGTCATCCTCATGCCGGAAACCGATGCTGACTCCGCTCTCATCGCCGCCGAGAAGCTACGCAACCGGATCGAAAGCACCGGTTTCCACTTTCGCGAGAAGAAGGTGACCATCACCGTCTCCTGCGGCATCAGCGAATACCGACAGGGCGACACGCCCGAAAGCGCCTTCGAACGGGCCGATCAGGCGCTTTACAAGGCCAAGCAGCAGGGCCGTAACCGCTGCATCGTACTCTGACGACGGGAAAAACCTTCGAATGGAAACCATCCGTCAAATGGTGGAAAAAGAGCGGGTCGGCATGCTTTATGACGGCGTGCCCGGGGTGATCATCCTCACCTTTGCCGCCATGAGCGCCTATGCGGCCATGCTCTGGGGTGATGTGCCTCATCCCCTCCTACTCGGCTGGCTGGGCGTCCTGGGCCTCGTCCTCGCCCTGAGGTATTTGTCCTACCTGCGCTTTCGCCGAAACACGGAAAACAGTGCCCTATGGCTGAGGATCTACCGGGGCGGCGCCTTGATCACCGGCATGGTGCTGGGCTCGAGCGCTTTGATCATGTTCGACGACTTGTCGGTTGCTCACCAACTGTTCGCCGTGTTCGTCCTCAGCGGCGTTTGCGCCGGCGCCATGGTGGTGCTCGCCCCCGATCACATCTCTTTTTCTTATTACGTGAGTGCCACGCTTCTTCCCACCGGGTGGAGTCTGATCATCCGGGAAGACACCCTGACACGGTCGGTCGGATTGCTCGTCTTTCTCTATCTCACCACTCTGCTGGTCTTTGGTCGTCGCATATCGAACCGCTTGATCCAATTCCTTCACCTGGGTCATGAAAATACGGCCCTCCTGGAACAAGTCGCAAAAGAAAAAAACCGTCTGGAAAGCCGTCTCGGTCGGCTGTTCGACGACGATCGCCACGAAATTTTCGTCTACAACGCGGATACATTGCGCTGCATCCAGGCCAACTGGGGCGCGGTGCGCCACCTAGGATATGAAGCCGAAGAAGAGTTGCTGGGAAAACACCTGCTGGACATCCTACACGGACTCGAGCCGGAGGAGGTGGAGGATCTGCTTCAACCCTTGAAAAGCGGTACGGAAGACGCCGTTATCTACCGCGGAGAACACCGCCGCCGCGACGGATCCAAATACCCCGTGGAAATCCGCTTCCAGAGATCCACGAGGGAAAATCCGCCCGTGGTCGTGGCCACGGCACGGGACCTCACCGCCGAAGACGCGGCAAAAAACCGCTTGTTCTACAAGGCCAATTACGATCCGGTCACCGATCTTCCCAACCGGATGTACATCACCACCCTCGCCAAAAGAGCGCTCACTCGCGCCGCACGACACCAAAGGTTGGCGGCCCTGTTGTTGATCGATCTGGACAATTTCAAGCAGATCAACGATACCCTCGGCCACTCCCTGGGCGACCTTCTCCTCGTGCGTGTGGCCCGAAGACTCCAGGACACGCTGGGCGACAACGCCACACCATCCCGGATCGGTGGCGACGAATTCCTCATTTTGATCGAGGACATCGAGGAGCCGGAACAAGCGGAACGGGACGCACAGCGACTGTTGGAGGCCTTTGTTCCGCCTTTCCGCATCGGCGAGCACGAACTCCATGTCACCCTGAGCATGGGGCTGGCTCTGTTTCCGGAAGATGCCCGACAGCTCGACCGCCTGCTGCTGTATGCCGACATGGCCATGTACCGCGCCAAGCAGCGGGGGCGCAACCGGCTGGAGCGTTTCCATGAAAGCCTGCTTCGGGACCGCGAACGCAGACTGAAGATGGAAAGGGCCCTGCGCCGCGCCGTGGACAACGGGGAGCTCACCCTGCTCTATCAACCCAAGGTAGATGCCGTCAGCGGCCGTGTGGTGGGCGCCGAAGCGCTCTTGAGATGGCACCACCCCGAGTTCGGTACGGTGCCGCCGGACGAATTCATCCCCATGGCGGAATCGATGGGACTGATCGCCCCCTTGGGACGGTGGGTCCTGGAGACCGCCTGCCGCGAGGCGGCCCTTTGGCCTTGCAGGGAAGGTTGTGGACGGCGTATCGCGGTCAACGTCTCCCCCGCCCAATTCATCGGCGGGCGCCTGCTCGACGACGTGGAACACGCCCTTTCCGTCAGCGACCTTCCGGTGGAACGGCTCGAGCTGGAAATCACGGAAACTCTCTTCGTGCAAGACACGTCCCATCTCCATCGCTGCCTGGAACAGCTCAGGTCCCGCCATATCCATCTTTCTCTGGACGATTTCGGAACCGGTTATTCGGCGCTGGCCTATCTTCAGCGTTTTCCTCTACATACGCTCAAGATCGACCGCTGCTTCGTGGGCCGCATGACCGAGAGCGAAAACTCCCGCCGCCTGGTGGAGGCCATCGTCTCCATGGCCCGCGCCTTGAATCTGGAATTGGTGGCCGAAGGAGTAGAGACGGCCCGGCAGCTCGAAATGCTGCAGCGGATGGGGGTCAACATCATCCAAGGGTACTACTTCAGCCGCCCCCTGGAGGCGCGGGCCTTCCGTGATCTGCTCTTCCGAGAAATGGCTCAGACCACCGGTGGGACACCAGCGTTAAGGAAGCGGACGGCGGCCCGATAAGGAGAAGAGAAGCCCTTTTGGGATCCACAGGATTATTGGCGGAGGTGATGCAATGGATCTGGCCACACTCATCGGCTTTCTTGGCGCCATGGCGGCGATCGTGGTCTCCATCATGCTCGGTGGGGACTTCGGCATGTTCGTCAACGTGCCCGGCTTGATGATCGTGGTGGGCGGAACCTTCATGGTCACCCTGATGAAATTTCCGCTCTCCTATACCTTGGGTGCTTTCAACGTCGCCATGAAAGCCTTCATCCACAAAGCCCAAAAGCCTGAAGAGATCATCGAACAGAGCGTGGAGCTGGCCAACATCGCGCGCAAGGAGGGGCTGTTGGGCCTGGAACAGGTGGAGGTCCAGAACCCTTTCCTCAAAAAAGGCATCGAGCTGCTCGTGGACGGTCACGACGCCGACTTCGTGCGCAAGATGCTCTCCAAAGACATCAACCTCACCATCGAACGAAACGAAGACGGCGTGGCCATCTTCAAGTCCATTGGTGACGTCGCCCCCGCCATGGGCATGATCGGCACCCTCATCGGTCTGGTGCAGATGATGTCCAGCATGGACGATCCCAAGGCGCTGGGGCCGGCCATGGCGGTGGCCCTGCTCACCACTTTCTATGGCGCCGTCATCGCCAATGCCATCGCCCTGCCCATCGCCGACAAGCTGGCGATCAGAAGCAAAGAGGAGCGGATCAACAAGTCCATGATCCTGGAAGGGGTCTCCGCCATCCAGGAAGGCATGAACCCGCGCGTCATCGAAGGGATGCTGCGCACCTACCTGCCCAATGGTGAGAAGGCGGAAAAGGCGGCCTGAGGGAACCGGAGCCATCTGATATGAGCGACGAGTGCCAGCAGCAGAAGTGCCCCGAAGGCATCCCCATGTGGGTGATGACCTTCGCCGATCTCATGTCCCTGCTGCTGGCCTTTTTCGTGCTGCTCTTCTCCTTCTCGGAGATGGATGCCCAAAAATACAAGCAGGTGGCCGGCTCCATGAAAGAAGCCTTCGGTGTCCAGCGGGAAGTCAAAGTGAAAGATCCGCCGAAAGGGGTCAACATCATCGCCCAGGAATTCACTCCCGGCCGTACCGAACCCACACCACTGAATCAGGTCCGGCAGATGACCATCGACGATTACCGCCAGTTTCCGGTGCTGGGCGACCCCTATGATGTGCCCACGGAAGAGGAACAGGAGGAGATCGAAAAAGAGAGCGAGAAGATCAAACTGGCGCTGGCTGAGGAGATCGAAGAGGGCCTCATCGAAGTGGAGACCGAAGGCCGCAAGATCATCATCCGCATTCGCGAAAAGGGCTCCTTCCCTTCCGGCAGCGCCCAACTCATCAAGCCTTTCCGTAAAGTGATCGACAAGATGGTCAAAGCACTGGAATCCACCCACGGCACCATCGTCGTGGCCGGCCACACCGACAATCTACCCATCCACACCCAGCGATTCCGCTCCAACTGGGAGCTTTCGGCATCTCGCGCGGTCACGGTGATCCACGAGTTGACCAAGGCCGGACAAATCGACCCGAAGAGATTCCAGATCGCCGCCTACGGGGATACCCTGCCCCTGGCCGACAACGGCACACCGGAAGGACGTGCCAAAAACCGGCGTGTGGAGGTGACGTTGGTCTATGGCAAGGACATCATCCGCGATGCCGAACAGGCGGAAAAAGAGGGCCTGCTGCTGCGCAAGGCCACCCGAGAAGACGGTCAAGGAGGCGCCGATATCAAGCCCGACGTGAAGGAACTCGATCCATGAGCCGAAAACCCGTTCCCGTCGAAAACCCGTGCCACGAAGGCCGCGAGAGGCGTGGCTTCTTTCGAATCCAGGACGACCTGGTGCTCACCTACCATCAGGTTCCACGCAAGGTGTACGAAGCGTTGAAGGACAAGCGCTCCAACAGCACGTTGAGCGCTTTCAACCTCAAAGCCCGCTTTGCCGCATTGGACCGCGCCTTGCGTCCCGTGGTGAACCGACTGCGAGAACAATCTCCAGATCTGGCGCAGTACATGGAGGCCATGGACGAGAAGCTGAACATGCTCGCCGAGGTGGTCTTCCGTCAAGAGGTGGATCTGAACGACCTGCCTTCTCAGGAGGTGAACCTCAGCGCCGGAGGGCTCTCGTTCCAGGCGCAGAAATGCCTGAATCCCGGCAGCATCCTTCAGGTGCGACTATTGCTGCAGCCATCTGGGGTGGGAATCGAGTCCTATGCGCGGGTGGTCTATTGCCGCCCGACTTCGAATCAGAGCTCTCTGCGCTTTCCCTGGCGTGTGGGAGTGGAGTTCCTCCATTTGCGTGAGGAGGATTCGGACCTCATCGCCCGCCACGTGCTTTGCCGGGAAGCCGATCTGCGGCGCCGCAGCGAAACAACCGCCGACAAGGCCGAACTCAGCGAGTGAGGCCGTATTTGCGCATCTTCTCCGCCAGGGTGGTGCGCCGCAATCCAAGCAACTTGGCGGCATGAGCCACCACACCACCCGACTCCTCCAACGCCTGGCGGATGAGGGTCATTTCCATCTCCGAAATATAAGATTTCAGATCCAATCCCCCCGGTGGAATCTGAGGCACGGCCGCACCCGTGGCGGCAGTGGCCACGTTGGCATCGGGCTCGGCCAGTAACTCCTCCTGCAGTGCCGCCGGCGGCTCGTTCTCGACCCCGGCTCGATATTTGGCCGGCAGATCCTGAACCTGGACCAGGCCGTGAGGATACTGGATGGCCAGACGCTCCATGAGATTGGCCAGCTCCCGCACGTTGCCGGGCCAGGGATAGCGGGAAAGCGCCTGGACGGCCTCGGGGGAGAGCTGCACCGAACACTGTTTCTCGTGCTCCAGCCGCTCGTTGAGCTGGGCGATGAGGAGCGGCAGATCCTCGATGCGCTCGCGCAACGGTGGAAGGTGGATGGGAAAGACCTCCAGCCGATAAAAGAGATCCTCACGGAACTTGCCCTCACGCACCATGGCCTCCAGATCTCGGTTGGTGGCCGCCACGATGCGCACGTCCACATGAATGGTGCGGTTTCCCCCCACCCGTTCGAACGTTCGCTCTTCCAGCACTCGCAGCAGTTTCACCTGCATCTCCATGGGCATCTCGCCGATTTCGTCCAGGAACAGGGTGCCGCCGTTGGCCAGACTGAAACGGCCTTCGCGTGCGGTGAGCGCACCGGTGAACGCCCCTTTTTCGTGGCCGAAGAGCTCCGATTCGAGCAGATCACGCGGAATGGCACCGCAGTTCACCGGCACGAAGGGCTTGTCTCTGCGCTTGGAGTAGTAGTGGATGTTGCGCGCCACCACCTCCTTGCCCGTGCCGGATTCGCCCAGAATGAGCACATTGGCATCGGTGGGGCCTGCTTGCTGGATGTCGGCGCGGATACGCTGGATGGCGGAACTGCGTCCGATGAGACTGCGAAAGAGGTGGGAGGGCCGGTTGCCCCCTTTGCGTTGTTCGCTGCGCCGCAGGCCACGGGCGCTCTCCAGCGCCACGGTGAGCTGATCCCGGCTCAGCGGATAGGCCACCAAAGGCCACTCTCGGGGATAAGCCAGCAGCACCGGATTTTGCCCCGGTTCCGCCGGTCGGTAGATGATGATGGGCAGCAGACCCGGCGCCAACTCGGTGAGCAGGTCCACCAAACGCCGCTGCAGAAGTTCCTCCACGCGGCCGGAAATGACCACCGTCATCAACTGATCCAAGGATGAAGTGAGCGCCGCCTCCAGTGCCTCCGGCGAGGCCACTTCGGACACTTCATAACCGAGAAACTGCAGTACCGCTTTGAGCCCCTCGTCTCCGGGTTCCTCCGCGTTGTAGATCAGAACCAGGTCCGACACGGCCCCTGCGCCCCCCTTTTTTCGATGCCTCGATGTCATTTTCGAGCCCTGAAGCGCGGCGGTCCGCGCTGGGCATCCCGAGCGGTGAGATTACCATTTTTACCGAGGCTGAAACAGGCCGCTGATGCCCACCCATCGATAGGGACGGATGTCTGAACGGCAGCGTTGCTGGTCTATAATTCGAAAGAATAAGACACGGGTACAGGGCTTTGTCCAGGAAGAGTGAACGCACCCGGCAGCGCATCGTGGAAGCGGCCAACCGCCTCTTTTACCACAAGGGCTACCACAACACCTCGTTCACCGACGTAGTGGAAGCGTCGGGCGTGCCGCGCGGCAACATCTATTATTATTTCAAGAGCAAGGAGGCGATACTGGAAGCGGCGCTGGCCCACCGCCTGGAGCGCATCGAACAGATGCTCCAGTCCTGGAACGAACGCTATGCCACGCCGCTGGAACGGCTCAACCGTTTTCTCGAGATCCTGCCCGACAGCGCCGACGCCCTGGTGCGCTACGGCTGTCCCATGGGCACTCTCACCGCCGAGTTGGGCAAGAACGACCCCGAGCTCAAGGCCCTCGCCCGCGTCATGTTCCTGCGATTCGAGGACTGGCTCACCGACCAGTTCTCGGAATTGGGCTACGCCGGACGGGCGCGGGAGTTCGCACGCCGCCTGCTGGCCCAGGGGCAGGGCATCACCATGATGGCGCACGCTCATGAAGACCGCCGTTTCCTCCTCCAGGAAACCGACCGGCTGCAACGTTGGATACGGCGGCTGGCAGAAGGGGATGATCAAGCGGAGATCTGACGACCGCCGGAATCCGGATCCCAACAGACGGCTTGGCTCCGTCCCAATGCCTTGGCTTTGTAGAGCGCCTGGTCTGCCCGCTTGAGCAGGCTCTCCGCTCCTTCCAAAGCACTCGGCTCCATGCAGGCCACGCCCACGCTCACCGACACCGGCAGTGCACCCCGTGACAGCTCGTTCACCACGCGCAGTCCCAGTTTGCAGGCGGCTTCGGCGTCGCTGCCGGAGAGCATGAGCACGAACTCGTCGCCGCCGAGCCGGGCCGCCAGGTCGCCGGCACGTCGCCCATGACGTTGCAACACGCGCGCCACCCGCGTAAGGGCGGCATCCCCCTGGTCGTGTCCACCGCTGTCGTTGATCTCCTTCATGTTGTCCAGGTCCACCAGCAATAGACAGAGCGGCTCGCCCTCTCGGGTCGCACGCCGCCACTCGTAATCCAACCGCTCGAAAAAAGCCCGCCTGTTGGCGATGCCGGTGAGGGCGTCGGTGGTGGCCGCTTCGTGAAGTTCGTGTTGCAACAAGAAGGAGCGCCGCTCCTGACGTTCGAAGAACCAGCCGGCATAGATCAGGATGACGAGCGCGGAGACGTAATAGAAAGCGGCCGTCACCAGATGCGCCACCGGAAGATCGGTGAACCTGAGGGTGATCACCAGATAGACGACGAACAGAATCACGGACGCAGCGGAAGGCCAGAGAAAATAGGCCCGCCAGAAGACATGCCCGAAGATGATGACCAGGAACAAACCGTAGAAATAGAGGTTCTGCGACTCCTGAGGCATGTGGAGATTCATCACCACGATGGAGACGCCCGTGATGAGCATGGCCACGAAGATCAACGGCCCCGACCAACGCATGCCCAAAGGCTTGAAGAACTGGATGGTGAAAACCAAGAGCATGAGCGGAAAGGTCACTTCGAACCGCACCCGCCACAACGTTTCCCACCCTTCGGGCAACACCATCCGGTCCACCAGCCCGAACAGCGCATAGAGAAAAATGCCCGAAACGGCCGCCACCGTGTTCTGCACCCAGTGGACACGTTGATACTGCTCCCGAAACGCCTCTTCCAGCGCGGGCGATTCGAAACGGGTGGTCAGCAGGTTGCCCGGTTCCATCGTATAGTCGGTTCGACGCACTTTGCATCGATCAAATTAACACGGATGGCCGCATTCCCCTGTGATCCACCACATGAATCCAAGGTTCTGCGCGCCAAATCCCACGCCACGGAAGCACCCACCCATGGTGACCATTCCGGATGAACTCTCCGACCGGATCCTGCCCCGGCGCCGTCTCGAAGCGCCCGTGCCGCAACCGGATCCCGTCGCCGCTGCACTCGACGCGACCGCTTCGCCCTCGCCGTTCCGGTCGATGGGAAAACCGACCCACCCCAACGCCCGCCGACCGTGCCCCCGAGCAGCCGGCTTCGCCAGGCCGGCCTGCGGTCACTCGGGCAACCCGAGCACGTCCAGATACCCCCCGTTCGCCATTCGATGTGCCTCCTCCACGAGCGCCTCCGTGTCGCTCCCCCAGCACTCGCGCAACGCATCCAGTTCGCCCACCGCCTCGGCGTCGAGCACCTGCAGCAGCCGCCGCCACCGACCGCGAAGGCTGGAGACCCGCTGGGGCGCCACCTGCCCTTGGCGGCGGCGCAGCGCCAGCGCCTTCTGCAGTTGGAGGCGTGCCCGATCGAGTTGATCGCGCAACGGCAAAGAGAGATCGAACACCAACGCCACCCGGGCGGGATCGTCCGGCGCCCCTTCTCCGGGTTCGAGCTGTTTCAATGGCGCCGTTTCCCGCGGCCGCCAGACGAGCCGCCCCTCCCCCACGGGATCGTCGTCCTGGGGATCGGGGGGAAACTTGTAAAATCCCCAACGGGCACCCAGAGCGCACTCGATGAGCACCTTGTCGCCATCGATGCGGCACTCGCCGTCCGGACAGGTCTCGGCCGGCACCCAGGCGCGCGGATCGTTCTTCCAAGCACAGAAGTCGCGATGGGGCGGTTTGCCGTACGCCGCTTCAAGCTCACGCCAAGTGGCGTGGAACGCCCGCCATTGCCGCCCATATTCGGGATTTCGACGCAGGAACTCCCATGCCCATTGGGCGCTGGTCAGCGTCTCGCAGAAATCATATTCTTCGGGCTTGCGCCAATTTTTCGGAATCACCCCGGCACCTCGAAACGCCGCCGTTCGCCATCGGGACTTCGAACCACCATGTCCATTCTGCCGCCCCTGCGCACCCTGCTGCAACGACTGATCGCCGAACCCTCCGTGAGCAGCGTCGATCCCGAATGGGATCAATCCAATGTGCGCGTCGTCGATCTGCTGGAAGGCTGGCTGGCGGACCTTGGATTTCGCACCGAAAAACTTGCGGTGCCCGGATGTCCCGGCAAGTTCAATCTGGTGGCGGTTCTCGGCTCCGGCCCCGGTGGACTGGTGCTTTCCGGTCACACCGATACCGTGCCTTTCGATGCATCACGTTGGCACAGCGACCCTTTCGTGCTCACCGAGCGGGACGACCGCCTGTACGGCCTCGGCACCTGCGACATGAAAAGCTTCTTCGCCCTGGTGCTGGAAGCGGTGCGCGATCTCGATGCCCGCAAGCTGAAACGGCCGCTGGTGGTGCTGGCCACCGCGGACGAGGAGAGCACCATGTGCGGCGCCCGCAGTCTGGCGGCGATCGGTCGCCGGCTTGGCCGCCACGCCGTCATCGGAGAGCCCACCGGACTCAAGCCCGTTCGCAAGCACAAGGGCATCGCCATGATCGCCATCCGCGTCGTTGGGCGCAGCGGCCACTCCAGCGATCCGGCACTGGGCAACAACGCGCTGGAGGGCATGCACCGGGTGATGGCGGCGCTGCTCGAATGGCGTGAAACGCTGCAACGCCGCCACCGCGATCCGGCCTTCTCCGTGCCGGTGCCCACCCTCAACCTCGGCCATATCCACGGCGGCGACAATCCCAACCGCATCTGTGGAGAGTGCGAGCTGCACATCGACCTGCGCCCCTTGCCCGGCATGGACCTGGCCGCGCTGCAAGCTGAAATGGCGCAACATCTGGATGCGGCCCTGGCCGGCACCAGTTTAACCCTGGAAACACGCGCCCTGTTCGAAGGGATACCCGCCCTCGAGACGCCCGCGTCGGCCGCCATCGTCCGCGCCGCCGAAACGCTCACCGGCCATCCGGCACGGGCCGCCGCCTACGCCACCGAAGGTCCGTTGCTCGACGCCATGGGGCTGGAAACGGTGATCCTCGGTCCCGGTTCCATCCAACAGGCCCATCAGCCCGATGAATACCTGGCCCTGGACCAGATCGAACCGGGGATCCGGATCCTGCGCGGACTGATCCAACGGTTCTGTATGGCACGTTCGGAGGACGACGCCACCTCGAAACCCGCGTCCTCCGACCTCCCATCGAAATGAGGCATCCTGGCGGCACCGAGGCGCTGCCCCGAAACGCGCAAAGAGACATGGAAGATCGGACGACGTTCCACCGGCCGCGCCCTCTCGCGGAAGCAAAACGGCGCCGCCGGCGCCTTTGATATGATTCGCCCATGAACGACGCCTTCGTCCAATGGTTTCGTTGCGCCTCGCCGTACATTCACGCCCACCGTGGGCGCACCATGGTCCTCGCATTCGGCGGCGAGGCGGTGCAAGACGTCGCATTCCCGGCCCTGGTCCACGACCTGGCCCTCCTCCACGGACTGGGCATCCGCTTGGTGCTGGTCTATGGAATCCGCCCCCAGGTCGAAGCACGACTCCAGGCGCGGGGGGCAGCCATCCGGGTGGTCGAGGGCTTGCGCATCACCGATGACGAAGCCCTGGAATGCGTCAAGGAAGCGGCCGGTATCGTTCGTGTCGAGATCGAGGCCCGCCTGTCCATGGGGTTGGCCAATTCACCCATGTCCGGGGTGCGCATCGAAGTGGACTCGGGCAACTTCGTCACCGCCCGACCACTCGGAGTCATCGGCGGCGTCGACCATCTCCACACCGGTGAGGTCCGACGCATCAATGCCGCCGCCATCCACCGGCGTCTGGACGACGGCGCCATGGTGCTGATTCCGCCCTTGGGCTACTCTCCCACCGGCGAGGTGTTCAACCTCAATGCTGCGGACGTGGCGACGGAAGCCGCCATCGCCCTCTCCGCGGACAAGCTGATCTTTCTCACGGACGAGCGTCTGCTGGACGGTCGGCGCAAGCCCATCAGCGACTTGCTGCCGGCGGAAGCGGAAGCCTTGCTGAACCGGCGCCGCAAGCTGAGCGAACGGATGCGGAGGATCTTGCGCAACGCGGTGCGCGCCGCCCGCGGGGGGGTCCGCCGTACCCACATCCTGCCCCGCGGCATCGACGGCGTCCTGCTGCGCGAGCTCTTCACCCGGGACGGCTGCGGCACCCTGATCACCATGGAAAAGTGGGAACGAACCCGCAGGGCCACCATCGACGACGTGGGCGGCATCCTCGAGCTCATCGCTCCCCTCGAAGCGTCGGGCGTGCTGGTGCGCCGGTCACGCGAGCGCATCGAAACCGAAATCGACCATTTCACCGTCGTCGAAAGGGACGGCACCATCATCGCTTGCGCCGCCCTCTACCCCTTTCCCGAGACGCGGATGGCCGAGCTGGCCTGCCTTGCGGTGCATCCCGACTACCGCAACCAGGGCCGAGGCGATCAACTGCTCGCGCACATGGAGGCCCTGGCCCGACGACAGGGCGTGGAGACCCTGTTCGTGCTCACCACCCGCGCCGCCCACTGGTTCCGCGAACGGGGCTTTCAACCCGCCGATCTGGATCGACTGCCCGGCCGGCGAAAGGACCTCTACAACTGGCAACGCAATTCGCGGCTCTTCATCAAGCCGCTGGCTCCGGCATGAAGCGACCCCTGGCGCTGCAACTGGCCGCCGACCTGCTCTCTTTGGTGGTGGCCCTCGTGCTGGGCTGGCCTGCCGGGGTCATCCTGCTCCTCTATTGGGCGGAAAACGTGGTGGTGGCCCTGTGGCAGGTGCCGCGGATCCTGCTTGCGGGCTGGAACAGGCAAGCACCTCGAGACGACCCCGGGACGCACGCCGAAAAGACGCATCCAGCATGGAAATTGCTCGGCTGGGTGGTGTCGGGCAGCCCGGGGTTTCCGCCGCTCTCCAATCTCTTCACCGCCGCTTTCTTTCTGGTGCATTACGGTATGTTCACCTTCGTGCACGGCGTCTTCGTGTTCCAATTCTTTCTCCACCAGGAGATGACGCCCCACGCCTTGGTCGAGAACCTGGGCCGAGGCGGCATGGCGCTCGCCCTCCTGGGTCTGGTGATCAGCCATGGCGCCGCCTTCGTTGAAGACCTTTCCAGCGGCCGCCTTCAGCATACCGAGGCGGGCAAAGTGATGAGCGAGCCCTATCGCCGCATCGTGGTGCTGCACCTGGTCGTACTGGGCAGCGGTTTTCTGATCGAACTGACGCCCGCCTCCTCCACCCCCACCGTGGGCGTGGTGCTGCTGGCGCTGGTGAAGACGGCCATGGACATCCATCTGTGGCGAAAAGGATCCTTTGCAAGAGAGGCCCCCGATGTCGCACGCATCCCGTAAGGCGGTTCTCACCGCCATCGCATCCAACTTCACCGTCACCGTCATCAAGTTCATCGCCGGTCTGGCGAGCGGCTCCGCCTCCATGATCAACGAAGCGGTGCACAGCCTCATGGACACCCTCAACCAGGGCTTTCTCTTTCTCGGGCTGCGTGAGAGCGACAAACCGGCGGACCAGACCTACGCTTTCGGACACGGCCAGAAGAAATACCTCTGGAACCTGTGGTCGGCCATCGGCCTCTTCTCCATCGGCGCCGGCCTGGGGCTGGCCCACGCCTGGCACAGCTGGAAGGGGCTGGGAGAGAGCCATCTGGAGGAGACGGTGACCCTACTGGGTGTGACCCTTCCGGCCTTGTGGCTCAATCTGGGCGTACTGGCCACCGCCTTTCTGCTCGAAGGCTACTCCTTCCTGGTGGCGCTGCGGGAGTTCCTGAGCCGCATGCAGGCCGACGGCGCCAACCATCCGATGCGTTATCTGCTCCAGGCGGACGACCCCACCCTGGTGGCGGTGGTACTGGAAGACTCCGCCGCCATGCTCGGCCTGACCTTGGCGGCGCTGGGCATCGTTCTCACCGCCTTCACCGGCCACGCCGAGTACGACATCCTCTTCTCCGCTCTCATCGCCCTCATGCTGGGCGCCATCGCCTTCTATCTGGGATTCGTCAACATGCGTTATCTCGCCGACGTACGGGACAACGAAGCCGAAGCGGTGTTCCGGGCCGTGGCCGCGGACCACCCCGAAGTGGAGCGTTACCACGACCTGAGGTCGGTGGTCATCGACGAGAACCACACCGTCCTGGTGGCCGAGATCGAACTGCGCGAAGAAGCCATGGTGCCGGGGCTGTACGACCGCATCCAGCTTCGCTGCCGTGAGATCCTGGACGGCGTGCCCTCGGCGCGCGCCGAGGACCCCGGACTCCGGCACTGGGCCACCGCCCGCGCCTCGGTGGAAGCGGTCATCGCCCGCACCGAAGAGATCATCGACGAACTGGAAGCCGCCGTGCGCAAACGGCTGCCACGGGTGAGCCACATCACCCTCGAGGTGCAAGGCGTGGTCCAGGAGAGCACCCCGCCCGAGAATGACCGCTGAGCGCCCGCCCCTCTCCCGGCGCCTTTGCGTGGCGCCCATGCTGGACTGGACGGACCGTTATTTCCGTTACCTCGTCCGGCTCATCACCCGACGTACCCTGCTCTACACCGAGATGGTCACCACAGGCGCGCTGCTCCATGGCGACCGCGCCCGCCATCTCGATTTCTTTCCCGAAGAGCGCCCGGTGGCCCTCCAGCTCGGCGGCAGCGACCCGGAAGCCCTGGCCCGCTGTGCGCGCCTCGGCTGGGAATGGGGCTACGACGAAATCAATCTCAACCTGGGTTGTCCTTCCGACCGGGTGCAGTCCGGTCGTTTCGGCGCCTGTCTCATGGCCGAGCCGATCCTGGTGGCCGAATGCATCGCCGCCATGCGCGATGCCGTGCCCCTGCCGGTCACGGCCAAGCACCGCATCGGCATCGACCACCAGGAAGGTTATGACCCATTGTGCCGCTTCGTCGAGGCCCTGGCCGAAGCCGGTTGCCGCACCTTCATCGTCCACGCCCGCAAGGCCTGGCTGCAGGGCCTCAGCCCCAAGGAGAACCGTGAGATTCCGCCTCTGCGTTACGAGCTGGTCCACCGCCTGAAACAGGACTTTCCCCATCTCGAGATCGTCATCAACGGCGGCATCCTCACCCTAGAGCAGGCGCTGGACCACCTGGAACGGGTGGACGGCGTGATGATGGGGCGGGCCGTCTATCACGACCCCTGGCTGCTGTCCGAGGCCGACCGGCGCATCTACGGCGACCCCACCCACCCTGGCACCCCTCACCAGGTGGTCCGTCGCTACCTGGAGCTGGTGGAGCGCGAATGCCGCCGTGGCGTGCCCCTCAAGCGGATGGCCCGCCATCTGCTCGGTCTTTTCCACGGCAGGCCCGGCGCCAAACGCTGGCGCCGTCATCTCTCCGAACACGCCCATGAACGGGGTGCCGGTCCCGAGGTGATCCGACGGGCGCTGGAGCAGGTGCCGGAGGCGCCGTCGGACGATTGAATTTTTCGATTCCGCCTCCATCTTCAGGCCAACCCATCCAAATCCTCAACGGGAGGCATGCACCATGGCATTGGAAAAACTGGACTCGTCCCAATGGAAAGCCTTTTTCGACCGCGTCTCTAAAGAGCTCACCGCCAAACAGGTGGAGATCGAGGTGGAGGGTCTGGACATCGGCGACGAGATCGAGGCCGAATGGATCCCCTTCACCGGCATCAGCTATGACCCCAAGAGCGACGTGCTGAGCATCTTCTCCGACGCACTCGAACACATGATCCGCAAGCCCAAAGAGATCTGGGTGGACATCGGGGTGGACGGCCTGCACAGCATGGAGGTCGTGGACGCCGACGACCATAAGCAGATCATCCTGCTGCGGAACGATCTGGCCCTGCCCTCCGACGGCTGAGCGCCATGCGACCGCCCTTCGCCGACCGGCGCGACGCCGGGCGCAAATTGGCCCGGGCGCTGGCGCATCTCGCCGGCAGGCCCGACCTGCTGGTGCTGGCCCTGCCCCGCGGCGGCGTACCCGTGGCCTACGAAGTAGCCCAGTCCCTCGGTGCCGAGCTGGACCTCATTCTGGTGCGCAAGCTGGGTACGCCGGGACAGCCCGAACTGGCCATGGGCGCCATCGCTTCCGGCGGCATCGAAATCCTCAATCCGCGGGTGGTGCAAGGACTGGGCATCCCCGATGCCGTCATCCGCCGGGTGGCGGAAGCGGAATATGCGGAGCTGAAGCGGCGCGAGGCGGCCTACCGGGGCGGCCGGCCGCCCCCGCGGATCGAAGGGCGCACCGTGATCCTGGTGGATGACGGCCTGGCCACGGGCTCGACCATGATGGCAGCGGTCGAGGCCGTGCGCAGCCACAACCCCGCCCACCTCCTGGTGGCCGTACCGGTGGCGCCACCGGACACGGTGCAACGCCTGCGGGAGAAGGTGGACGAAGTGGTGGTACTGGAGACGCCGATGAACTTCGCCGCCGTCGGCCAATGGTATCTGGACTTCAGCCAGACCGGCGACGAGGAGGTGCAACAACTGCTCCAGGCGGCTTGGGGGTCTTCGCAAAAGGCCTGAGCAGGCCCCGAGCGGCCGCCCCTTCGAGAAACACCACCAAGGCGGCGGTGATCACCACGCCGCCTCCTGTTACCATCGAACCCCTGAACACATTCTGGAGAGAAAAGATGACCGTAGAACGCATGGTTTTGGCTTTCGCCGGTTTCGCCATCCTGCTTTCACTGGCTCTGGGTGTGCCCGAGAGCCCGTTGTTCGTCTCCAAATACTGGCTCTGGTTCACCGCCTTCGTGGGCGCCAACCTGTTGCAGAGCGCCTTCACCGGCTTCTGCCCCCTGGCCATCATGCTCAAGAAGCTGGGGAAAAAAACGGGGCCGGCTTTCGAGTGAACCGGCGGCCGGGCGTTCCACCCGGGCCGGTTTCCGATCCGGACATGAAAAAAGAACCCCGGCGTCGAGCCGGGGTTCTTTCGTTTCAGTCGTCGTCCCGCACCAGCCGATAGTCGATGGAGACGCGCCCGCCGGCATAGGGCCGGAACCGCTGATCGGCGAAGGCCACGTGGTCGGGATGCTCCCGGTAGCTGTCGATGACCGCCGGGTGGCAGAAGCGCACCCGCCAACAGTAACGGTAATCGACCCCCTCCTTGACCGCCCGGCCGGTGTCCACCGCCAGCACGCCGGGAATGGCGGAGAGCACCCGGCGTCCCTCGGCCATCATGGCCTCCACCCCCGTCTCGTCCAGCCCTTCCACGTTGTAGAGAATGATGTGCTCCACCGGCAACCAGTGCTCGGCCACTTCGAGCACGGCGTCGGCACGCCCTTCGCCCCCCCAAAGGCGGATGCAACGGGCCACCTCTTCGGCGACGGCCTCACGGACCCCTTTCACCTGCGCGGTGTAGCCGCGAGCGCCCTCGGCCACGTTGGCGGCGATGCGCGCGCCGGCGGCGTCGGCCAACGCGGTGTAGTAGTTGATCTTGCTCACCCCCCGTTCGATGAGACGGCGGAATTGATCGTCCGACAAGCCCGTGCCGCCGTGGATCACCAAGGGAATGCCCAGGGCCTCGTCGATGGCCTGCAGCCGTTCGAAATCGAGCTTCGGCTCGCCTTTCATGCGCCCATGGACGGTCCCGATGGAAACGGCCAGGAAATCGACCCCAGTCTGTGCCACGTAACGGACGGCATCCTCCACCGAGGTGTAGGCGATCTCGCCCGGATGGCGCTCCGCATCCTCTCCTTCCACACCGGGGACATAGCCGAGCTCGCCTTCCACCGGCACGCCACAACCGTGGGCCATGCCGACCACCCGCGCGCTGACGGCGATGTTCTCCTCCAAAGGCAGATGAGAAGCGTCCACCATGACGCCGTTGCAGCCGAGATTGATGCCGCGCACCGCCGACTCCAAGGACGCCCCATGGTCGAGATGGATGGCCACCGGCACCCGGGCGCGCTCGGCGGCGGCCACCACCGCCGGCATGGCCAGCTCGAAATCGAAATAATCGAAGTGGGATTCCGCCAAGCTGAGAATCACCGGCGCCCGACAGGCCTCGGCGCCCGCGATGATCCCTTCGAGAAAATCGAGGCTGACCAGGTCGAACGCCCCCACCGCGTAACCCTCGGCGTGGGCGTGTTCCAGCATGGACTTCATGTGCACCAGCGGCATGAATCTCTCCTTCCGACGAATTGGCACGAATGGCCGGATTATGGGATAAAAGCGGCCCGCTCCCAACCCCGCCTGCGGTCAGGCCACCGGCTCGGCCCACAGATCGTGATCGTCCGAGTCGGTGATCTCCACCTCCACGAAATCGCCCGGCTCCAGCGCCCACTCGGGCGAAAGGAAAACCCGCCCGTCGATCTGGGGCGCATCACCCGGGGTGCGGGCCACAATGGCCTGGTCACCCACCTCGTCCACGAGAACCAGGGTGCGCCGTCCCACCTTCTCCGCCAGCCGGGCGGCGCTGATCTCGGCCTGCACCTCCATGAACCGGCCCAACCGCGCCTGCTTCACCTCTTCGGGCACCGCCCCCGGAAGCGCATTGGCCGCCGCGCCCGACACCGGCGAATAGGCGAAAGCCCCCACCCGATCCAGCCGCGCTTCGCGCAGAAAGTCGAGCAGCCGTTCGAAATCGGCCTCGGTCTCTCCGGGAAATCCGACGATGAAGGTGGAACGCAGGGTCAAATCGGGGCACTGGCGACGCCAGCGGGCGATGCGATCGAGCATCTTCTCCGTCGCCGCCGGGCGCCCCATGGATTGGAGGATGGGCTCGCTGGCGTGCTGCAAAGGCAGGTCCAGGTAAGGCAGGATCTTTCCCTCCGCCATGAGGGGCAGGAGACGGTCCACCTGAGGATAGGGATAGACATAGTGGAGCCTTATCCAGGCGGGCAGTTCGCCCAACACCGCGGCGAGGGTTTCGATCCGCGTCTCAAGCGGCCGACCCCGCCAGAAGTCGGTGCGGTATTTCAAATCCAGCCCATAGGCGCTGGTGTCCTGAGCCACCACCAGCAGCTCGCGCACGCCCGACGCCACCAGCCGGTCCGCTTCGGCCGCCACTTCGGAGAGCGGCCGACTCGCCAGGCGGCCGCGCAGCGCCGGAATGATGCAAAAGGTGCAACGATGGTTGCACCCTTCGGCGATCTTCAAATAGGCGTAATGGCGCGGAGTGAGCTTCACGCCCTGCGGGGGAATGAGGCTGCTCCAAGGATCGTGCGGCGGCGGCAGCGCGCGATGGATGAGGGTCATCACCCCTTCGTCGTCGTTTGGGCCGGTGATCCCCAACACCTTGGGAAACCGCGCACGGATCCGCTCCTCCCGCGCGCCCAGGCAGCCGGTGACCACCACCCGCCCGTTGGCCTGAAGAGCCTCGCCGATGGCTTCCAGCGACTCCTCCACCGCCGCGTCGATGAAGCCGCAGGTGTTGACCACCACCAGATCCGCCTCCTCGTAGCTGGGCACCACCCGATACCCTTCCGCCCGCAGTCGAGTGAGGATGCGCTCCGAATCCACCAAGTTCTTGGGACAGCCAAGGCTGACGAAGCCGACAGCCGGGATGTGTTCAGGCGAGGCCATCGTTCCCTCGATGCTCACCGCCACATGCCTCTATGGGCAGGGCACCACCACAGGCATCGACTACACCCCGCGGAACGGATATCCGCCCTCAACGGCCGAAACCCGAATGAAAACATTTCCTTGATCTCGTTTCGGTAACCCGTATCCGAACCAAACATCTGCACGAAGCTGCCGAGCGGCGCCCAGGGCGGTCGCGGCTCGTACGCAGGAAGTGTCTCCGTCTTTAGAAGAGGCAGTATGGCATTTCACGTTTTTCTTGAAAATCTTCCCTTTCGACCCACCCTGGCAGTCGGTCCGGCATCCGCGGGCGTTCTCATGAATCCCCAAGCCGCCGCGGTGCATTGAACCAGGACACATTTCGCACAACCCGCAGGGAAAGCCTTCTGGCCGCAGCCCAAATCCCCGGCTAACCTGCGTTTCATGCGATACGAACAGGCTACGCCAACAAGTTGGTGGGAAACTCCCTGCGGGTGCTGCTCCTAAAGATTTCGCACCGGCATCCGGATCCAAAAACAGGCCGCGGAACATCTCTCCTTTCAAGCCAGCCATGATCAACTCACCGGTCTGCCCAACCGACGCTATCTGAGCGACCATCATGCAGACTGGAGGACACGCAATCCCAAAGGCTACTCAGTGCTCTTCATCGATCTGGACAATTTCAAGCGCATCAACGATCTCCACGGCCATACCGTGGGCGATACGGTGCTCTGTCGAGTGGCGAAAAGGCTGGCGCATTGTTTCCCAAACGAATTGAAGGTCCGTCAGGGCGGTGATGAATTCATCGTTCTGTCCAATCGTCCTTTCGACAGCAAACTAGAGGCACATTGCCGCCGTTTCCTGGAAGAGCTTGCGCGCCCCATCCAAGGCGGCGGCCACGAATTCTCCATTCGGGCAAGCATTGGGGTGGCCACCGCACCCCAACACGGAAGCGGGCTGGACGAACTACTGCGCCGTGCGGATATGGCCATGTACGAGGCCAAGCGGCTGCACACCGGTGTATTCCACTACACCGACCAGTTGGAAGCCCGCAACGAGCGCACTGAGATGATCGAACGCGCTCTCCAAGGCGCACTGGATCGGAACGAATTCCACCTGGCCTATCAACCGCAAGTGAATGCTCGAGATCACAGCGTGATCGGATTCGAGGCCCTTTTGCGCTGGCGCCATCCGGAACTGGGCATGGTGCCGCCGGATCAATTCATACCGGTAGCGGAAACCATGGGCTTGATGCGCGATCTGGGCCGCTTCGTGGTGCGCACCGCGCTTCGGGAGATTCCTCCTCTCCTGAGAAAGTCGTCACTCCAGAAAAAGACGCGGATCGCCGTCAACGTCTCCGCCAGCCGACTGTTCGACGAACGCTTCTTAAAAGAGCTCGAAACCCACTGCCACCGATTCACGACAGCCGGACTAGAGCTGGTGGTGGAGATCACAGAGAGTATCTTCATCGAGGACATGGACCTTGCACGGCGGCTCCTCGAGGGCTTGCGGAAGGCCGGAATCGTCATCTCCCTGGACGACTTCGGAACCGGCTATTCCTCGCTCAGCACTCTGAGCAAGCTGCCCATCTCGGAATTGAAGATCGACAAGGGCTTTGTTCGGCACATCGCCAGCGACTCACGAGATCATCGATTGATTCTCAGCATCATCGGCCTTGGCCGGGGTTTGGGTATCCCGGTTCTGGCGGAAGGTGTAGAGACGGAGCGACAAGTGGAGATGCTGATCAACAGCGGTTGTGAACGCTTCCAGGGGTACTATTTTTCTCCACCCCTGGCTCCGGATGCACTGGCCGACTTCCTGAGCCGCCCCATCCCTTGCGGCGGGACTCTGGTGGATTAGACGCTCCGAAGGCGAAGGACGTCCCCTCTCCTCATCCGTCCAGGAAATCGGTGATGGAGAGCGCCTGTGCCTGGCCGATCTGGACCACGATGGTCTCTTCCAGGGCAATCTGCCCCTCCTGGATGTAGGGCAGCATTTCGTTCACCAACTGCAACACGATGGCCATTCCGTCGCGGTTTCGGTCCCCTTCGGGTAGACGGGCGATGTCCTCCATGAGCCGGCGACGGTACGCTTCGAACTGGGCACCTTGCGCCTCCAAGGGGGCGGCCTTGAATGCCTCGGTGAAGGTGACCAGCAGTTGCCAGCCGGGGCTGTCGGGCTCATTCACCACCGCGATGCGCAGCGGCCCGTCGATCTCGGTGGACGGCGTGCCGTTCACATCGGATCTCTGGTCAGCCATTTCTCTCTCCCCTTGCCGCTGCGCCGCTTCCTCCCCTGGGCGGCATTGAGAATGCCGCGCAGGATGTTGATCTCGTGGGTGTCCAGTTCGGCCCGATGGAACAGGCGGCGCAACCGGCGCAGTAGCTTCTCGGGATTGCGTTCGTCCAGGTAGCCGATGTCGTACAACGCTTCGGCCAGATGTTCCATGAAGCCCTCGAAAGCGGCCACGGTGGCCGGCTCGCGCGCCGTGATCCGGGGCTCCGCGCGGGCCATGTACAACTCGTAGGCGATCACCTGCACCGCCATGGCCAGATTGAGGGAGCTGTACTCGGGATTGGCGGGAATGTGCACCAGATAGTGGCACAAATCCAGCTCGGCGTTGGTCAGTCCCGTCCGCTCCCGCCCGAAGACCAGCGCCGTCCGCCGCCCGGCGGCGGTCTCCGCGAGCACCTTTTGGGCGCACTGCCTCGGATCCAACTGAGGCCAACGCACCTTGCGCAGGCGGGCGCTGGCGCCGACGACCAGTTGGCAATCGGCCACCGCCGCCTCCAGGGTGTCGAACAGGCGCGCCCGCTCCAATAGGTCGTCGGCGCCGGACGCGCGTGCCACCGCCTCGTCGGTGAGGAACTGGTGGGGCCGCACCAGAGCCAGATCCTCCAGGCACATGTTCTTCATGGCCCGGGCCACGGCGCCGATGTTGCCGCCGTGGGACGTCTCCACCAACACCACTCGCACCAAATTCCGCATGGCGGCAGGTTACACCAAGGCCGGCGGAGGCACCACCACTCCAGGGAGTGGAGGCGCTTTATCCGGACCCGCCTTTCGAGTATGCTCGCGGCCCATGAATCCCATGACCCACATCGCCGCCCGGGCCGCGCGTGAAGCCGGCCACCTGCTGTTGCGCTATTTCAACCGGATGGAAAACATCCCGGTGGAGGAGAAGCAGGCCAACGATTTCGTCACCGAGGTGGACCGCGCTTCGGAACAACTCATCATCCGCGCCATCCGCAAGGCCTATCCCGATCATGCCATCCTCGCCGAGGAGAGCGGCGACCACGCAGGCAAAGAGTACCTCTGGATCATCGATCCCCTGGATGGCACCACGAACTACCTACACGGCTTTCCTCAGTTCTCCGTCTCCATCGGCGTGCAGCGGCGGGGAGAGCTGGTGGCCGCCGTGGTCCACGACCCGCTCCGGGACGAAACCTTCACCGCCCACAAGGGGGGCGGCGCCTATCTCAACGGTCGCCGCATCCGGGTATCGAAACGAAAGGACCTGCAGGGGGCTCTGCTGGGCACCGGCATTCCCTACCGGGATCAGCGCTTCGTGGACCACTACTTCGGCATGATGAAGGCCCTCATCCGCGACGCCGCCGGCGTGCGCCGACCCGGTTCGGCGGCGCTCGACTTCGCCTGGCTGGCCGCCGGTCGCATCGACGGTTTCTGGGAGCTGGGACTGGCCCGCTGGGATTTCGCCGCCGGTGCCCTGCTGGTGCAGGAGGCGGGCGGCGTGGTCACCGACCTCTCGGGCGGCAGCCGTCATTTCGAGACCGGCAACGTCGTGGCCGGCAACGTGAAGATCCATCCGGTGATGCTCCGCACCATTCGCCCCTTCCTCACCGAGGGGCTGGAGGCCTGATCCCGATCAGCCTCCGGCCTGCGCCCTCCGATCGCCCGCCCGGCGGAACCAGGCCACAGCCTCTTCGTGCAGTCGCAACAGCGCCGGCACCAGGAATAGCACCAGAAAGGTGGTGAAAGCCAATCCGAAAGAGATGGAAACCGCCATGGGAATGAGAAACTGGGCCTGGAGCGACGTCTCGAACAACAAGGGCGTGAGGCCGGCGATGGTGGTCAGCGAGGTGAGCAACACCGCCCGAAGCCGCTGGCACGCCGCCTCCACGATGGCTTCGCGGACCGCCAAGCCGGCGCGGCGCAACTGTTTGTAGAAGACCACCAGAATGATGGAGTCGTTGACCACGATCCCGGCCAATCCGAACAGCCCGAAGAATGAAAGGATGGTCAATTCGATGCCCATGAGCCAATGTCCCACCAGGGCGCCGACGACGCCGAACGGAATGACGCTCATCACCACCAGCGGCCACCCATAGGATCCGAACACGGCCGCCAACACCAGATAGATCAAGCCCAGCGCGTAGAGGGCACCCACCTTCATGTCCGCCAGCGTCTCTTTCTGATCCTCCGCACGGCCGGTGTAGCGGGTTCTGACCCCCCAGCGGGCTTCCAGTTCGGGAATCACCGTCTCGCTCAACTGGGCACGGATCCGGTTGGCGTTGTTGCGGCTGCGGTCCACGTCGGCGAACACCGTGGCCGAAAGCCGGTTGTCGTAATGACGCAGGATCTCGAACCCTTGATAAGGCACCAGCTCGGCGGCGGTGGCCAGAGGCATGAATCCTCCGCCCGGCAGACGCAACATGAGGCGGTCGAGAACCGCCAGGCGGTCGCGTTCCACGGGGGGCAACATGACCCGCACCTCCAATTCGTCCCGGTCCTTGACGAAGATCTGGGCCAGGTTGCCGTTGAAGGCGTCGTTCAACTGACGCGCCACCGTTCGCTCGGTGAGTCCGGCCGCCCGCCCGGCCGGCGTCAGACGAACGAGAAGTTGCTGATAACCATAGGGCATGTCGTCCTCCACCCCCGAAACCCCCTCCAGAGTCTCCAACACCGACACCAGATCGAGGGCCGCCGCCTTGATGGAGTGGGTGTCCTCTCCGGTGATGTTGATCTCCAGATCCTTGCCCGGCGGGCCGCCGCCGTGGCGGGCGCTGAGGGTGAGCCTTTCCAGGCCCGGCACCTCCTCGATGCGCGACCGCCAGGCCGCCAGAAAGGTTTCATTCCGAACCGATCGCGCATCCGAGGGCACCAGCTCCACGGTGATGGAGGCAAACTGCTCCCCGGCGCGCCCCGACGAGGTGTTGGAAAAGATGCCCATGCCGTGGTTGACGCGGGCCACCCGGACGAGCCCGCCGCCGAACTGCTCTTCGGTTTCGTACAAGGCCCTTTCCACCCGGTCGATGAAGGCCGCCACCCTTTGCGGCGGGGTGCCGGAAACGAAGGTGGCGCTGGCATAGACCACGTTCCCCTCCACCCGTGGAAAAAAGGTGAAGCCCAACCGGCCGCCCGCAACCAAGCCCGCCGCCACCACCAGAGCGGCCACCGCCAGGGCCAAGGTGAGAGAAGGATTGGCCACCGCCCGTTCCACCAGGGGGCGAAAGCGGACATCGCGAAAACGGTCGAAGGCCGCGTCCAGACGGGCGCGCAGCGCCGAGGGACGTCGATGATGCAGGCGATGGAAGCTGTGGCGCAGATGCCCCGGCAACACCAGGAAACTCTCGACCAGAGAGGCGAGAATGACACAGACCACCACGAACGGAATGTCGAACAGGATGTCGCCGATGACCCCGGAAACCGCCATCAAGGGCATGAAGGCGGCCACCGTGGTGAGGGAAGAGGAGAGGACCGGCGCCAACATGCGGCGGGCGCCCCCCTCCGCCGCCTCCAACGGGTTTTCTCCCTTTTGATAATGGGTTAGCGCGTCCTCTCCCACCACGATGGCGTCGTCCACGATGATTCCCAGGGTCATGATGAGCGCGAACAGAGAGATCATGTTGATGGACCCGCCGGCGGCCCACACCAGCGCCAAGGCGGCCATGAAGGAGACGGGAATACCCAGGGTCACCCACCAGGCCACCCGGGCGTTGAGAAACAGAAAGAGAATGGCCACCACCAGGATCAATCCACCGGCACCGTTCTTGAGCAGCAGGTTGATGCGATCGCGCACCAGCAACCAACTCTCGTCATAGACGGTGAGCGTCACCCCTTTGGGCAGATGGGGCCGGGTCTCCTCCAGCCAGCGTCGCAGGATGGTGGCCGATTCCAGCGTGTCTCCGCTGACGGCGCGCTGGGCGTGGAGCTCCACCGCCGGCTGCCCCCGGAAGCTGAGGGTGATCTGTCCGGGACGAGGGCGCCGGACCACCTCCGCCAGGTCCCCGAGCCGCAACCGTTCGTCTCCCCGCCCCAGGATGAGCGCATCGAACCCCTTTTCGTCCCGCCGCTGTGAGAGCACGCGCAGCTCCCGCGCCACGTCGTCACGCCCCACCCGACCCGCCGGCAGATCCACCGACCGGCGGGCGATCTCCTCCCCGATCTCGGCGAGGGTGCGATCCATGGACAGAAGCAGACGGCTCTCCAACTGCACCGCCAGCTCCTCCTCCGGTAGGCCGATGAGATCCACCCGCGCCACGCCGCGACGAAGCAGCGCCTCTTCGAACCGGTAGGCCAGCCGCCGCAACTCTCGCGGTTCCAGGTCCCCGTGGATCAGAATACGGGCGACGGGCTCGAAATTGACCACATGGGTCACCTGGGGCCGGCGGGCGTCCTGCGGAAGATTGCGCACCCCTTTGACCCGTTCCTCCACCCGGTTGGTGGCCTCGCCCATGTCGGTGTCTTCGGGAAACTCGAGCAGAATGAGGCTCACCCCTCGGGCCGAAGTGGAGGTGACCTTCTTCACTCCCTCCACCGAACGTAAGGCCTGTTCGATGGGAATGGTGACCGAGCGCTCCACATCTTCCGCCGTGGCCCCCGGCCAGACCACGCGCACCGAGACCACCTGCAACTCGAAGGTGGGAAAGAACTGGGTGTTGAGCCGCATGAGGGCCATGAACCCCGCCGCCAACATCATGAGCATCACCAGATTGGCGGCCACCGGATGGCGGGCGAACCGGCCGATGAGATCGTCCCCATGGCGGGCGGAGGTGCTCATGGAGACTCCTTCTTCACCACGCGCACCTTGAGCCCCTCCACCGCGTTGGGCAACTGGGTGGTGAGCAGACGGGCGCCGTCCAGCCCTGGACCACGCACCAACAGCCATTCACGCCCTTCACGACGCAGCTCGCCCATCCGCTCCACCTTCACCGCGTGCAGGCGATCCTCGTCATCGATGAGATAGACCTCGTCAGCGCCGTAGAGCGCCTCCCAAGGAATGGGCACCACCTCTTCCACTTCGGGCAAAGTCACATCCAGCTCCAGAACCCGCCCCAACTGGAGCCAACGGCGCCCCTCCTCGACCCGGAACAGCGCCTCGACACCGGCGCCGGAATCGGCCACGCGGGCGGTGAGCCCCAACAGGACGGCGCGCACCGGTCGGCCGTCCAGGCTGCCGCCCGCCGTCACGGACGCGCCCGTCTCCACCATTCTCCTGAGGACCTCCAACCGGGGCTCGGGCACCACCGCGCGCAACACCAGCGAGTCTTCCTCGAACAGTTCGAGCAGCACGCCGCCCGGCGCCACCCGCTGTCCCGGCGCCGCCTCGATCGAAAGCACCCGCCCGTCGTAAGGCGCCTTCACCCGCGTGCGGTCCAACTGCAACCGGGCGCGCGCCACGGCGGCCTCCTTCTGCGCAACACGCGCCTCGAGCTCGCGCAGCTTGCCCTCGTGGGTGCGGACCGACTCCTGGATGCGCGCCACCGCGATGGCCTGACGCGCCAATGCCTGGCGGGCGGTGTCCAGGGCCGATTGGGAGGCCAGTTTCTTCTCGATCAGATCCGACAGACGGTCCACCTCCGCCTGGGCCAGTTGTAGCAGCCGCCGTTCCCTCGGCAACGCCTCGAGATTGCCTTGGTGGCGGGAGTTCTCCTGGGTCACGGCGGCGCGGGCCTGGGTCAGTTCCGCCTCCCGCTGGGCCAGATCCAGCCGAAAGTCCCGGTCGTCCAGCACCACCAACAGATCCCCCTTGGCCACCCGCTGCCCCTCCACCACGGCGACCCGGGTCACCTCGGCGGCCACAGCGGCGGTGATCCGGCTTCGGGTGAGGGCATCCACCCGCCCGTAAAGCACCAGGGTGCGCGGCCACCGCCCCAGTGAGAGGGTCATGGCCGACACCGGCCACGCCCGCTCCTCCACCGCCACCGCCCGCTGCTCCGGACGGGTGGCCACCAGCAGCGCGAAGACGGCACCGGCCACGAAGAGCACGGCCGCCGACAACAGCAGGTTACGCACCCTGCGCTTGATCCTCTCTTTCATGCCAATTCCCGATGGAACGCCACACCACGGCGGCCCCGGCCAGCGCCACGAACGAGGCCAGAGTATAGGCCACCGCATCCCCCCAGTGCGCCCAGACGAAGCCGCTGGCGAAAGTGCCGGCGGCGCCGCCCGCGCCGAAGCTCATGCTGGCATAGAGCGCCTGCCCGCGTCCCTG
>Ga0256914_1000258_pt1 | contig 51503 bp, 56 predicted proteins | sample HulkmetaG_FD_191571 | JGI IMG/M metagenome (GOLD analysis project Ga0256914, IMG submission 191571) | Hydrothermal chimney microbial communities from Main Endeavour vent field at the Juan de Fuca Ridge, Pacific Ocean - Hulk | ecosystem: Environmental > Aquatic > Marine > Hydrothermal vents ...
ACCTCCAGGCCCATGGTGCGAATCATGGGCGCTGCCGTCACCTGATCGCCCGCCAGATACTGCGGATTACGGCCGGAAAGAAGGGTGAGCATCAGCACAGCATCGGCCTCACCGGTGAGTTGCAACAGACTGCCGGGGAAAAGCACCAGCGGCACCTTCAGATGCCGGTGCAGCACTTCCGCCACCGGCGTCACCGGCCGCGACACCAGACTGCCCCCCAGCAACACCAGATCGGCTGGCACAGACCCCACCCTCTCCAGCAAAGCCTCCGCCGAAGCTACGGTATGTTCCTCGGGATCCACCAGCAGCGCAAAGAGCTTACGCCCTCTCTCTGCCGAAAGAACAATATCTTCCAGGACAGTCATAGACATCATTCACAACACCATACCATCACATAATCCTTCATCCTGCGGTAATGCAAAAGGAACTCCTTGTGCAGGTGTCCATGCTCGACCCGCCCCCGCACCTCTCCCTCCACACCGGGATCGAAAGACTCCAGGATCATGTGCTCCCGGAAGTTGAGTGCGTTCCTGTCACAGATCTTGTACATCGCCTCCTTGGCACACCAATGGATGTAGAGGTGATACCTTTTTTTGGTCTCATCGTCGGTGATCCGCTCTGCAGGATTGATGAAGTAGTGGGCGATGCTGGAGATACGGTGGGTCATCTGTTCCATGTCGAGACCCACCTTTTTTTCCCTGCTCAGAAGAATCGCCGTGAGCTTGCCGGAATGGGAGATGCTGATGTTCCGGGAACGGTCCTGCAGAAAAGGTTTGTTGGTCGTCGCATCGTAGACGATACGGGCTTCGTGTCCCACCATACGCTGCAACAGGACACGCACGCTCAGGAACTCCAGCTGCCGTGCCTCCCTGCGGAACGAATCCAGCCGCTCCTCCTCAGCGGGCTCCAGCTCCACCATCGACCGTAAGGCAGCCAGATCTTCCTCGATCTCCCATACCCCCAGCAGACAATCCTCCTCCGGTTCCTGGATGAACTTTAGCGCCATGCAGCTTGTTTAACAAACGGCAAATTAAGAAAAAAACTATTTCCACGAAAAGGTTTCAATCATATGGACGATGTCCTTGCGGATGAAGTCGATGACCGGGGCCAGGGAGTCCTTGTTGGGTTCTGTTCGGAAATAGAGGGCCCCCCTCAGGAAATGACGGGTGCTGTCGGTGAGGTAAAACTGGACATTGGAAGCGGTATTGCCACGGATGTCATAGAGGATGCCATAGACATGCCGCAGCGTATCGGCGAAGGCCCGCTCGCGGATGGCATCGGCCTTCACGGTATGCTTGTAGGCCAGATCATAGGTATCCTCCAGCATCCTGCCCAAATTGCCCTCGATATTCTTGTAGGTGATGTGGATACGTCCGTGCAGCGAAGGGAACTCCACATTGATCCAGCACGGCTCGGCATCTGGCTCGGGATCCTTCACAACACGGGCATATACGGGATATTCAAAGGTATAGGGACAGGGCCCTTCGTAACGTTCATACTTTTTCTCGGGGAAAGTGATACGGAAATAACCATGCGGCTTGGGGGTATAGGTACGCCGGCACGCCGGAGTCCCCAGCATCAGGATGACCAAGGGAAGAAGCAGAACTCTCTTTTGCCAGCTGACCATCAATCTTCCTTTTGAGTGTTCCCCAGCCGTTTTACCTCCACTTTTTTGATACGACGGCTGTCCGACTCGGTGACCCGGAAGAGGAAATCCTTGTAACGCACCGTCTCTCCGGGATCGGGGATCTTCCCCCGCAGTTCGAGGATCAGCCCTGCCAGGGTCTCAGCCTCCCCGCGTACCTCCATGAAATACTCGTCTTCCAGGTCGAAAAGCTTGCAGATGTCGTTGAGCAGCATCTTACCGTCCATCACGTAGCGGTCTTCCGCCAAACGGGTGTACAGCTCCTCCTCCTCATCGTGCTCGTCGGAGATCTCACCCACGATCTCTTCGATGATGTCCTCCAGGGTGACAATGCCACTGGTACCTCCATACTCGTCGATCACGATGGCAATATGGATCTTGTTGAGCTGAAACTCCTCCAGCAGATCGTTGATCTTCTTGCTCTCGGGAACGAAGTAAGGAGGCCGGATCAGGGTCTGCCACTTGAACGAATCCTTTTTGTGAAGGTGCGGCAGAATATCTTTGATGTAAAGGATCCCCTTGACATGGTCGAAAGTCTTGTTGTAGACGGGCACACGGGAATATCCTTCGCGTACGATCTCTTCCAGGAGGCGCCGGAAAGGAAGACGTATGTCCACGGCAAAGACATCGACACGGGGCGTCATGATCTCCTTCACATCCAGGTTGCCGAACTTGGTAATGCCTTTGAGGATCTTCTCATCTTCGAGCACCCCTTCCGGAGAGAGCTCCAGAGCGTCGGAAAGATCGTCGATGGTAATGTTCTGGGTTTTCTTGGGAAGACGTTTTTTGATGACCGAAGTGGAACGTACCAGCATGAGGATGAGAGGACGAAAGAGGGTCTGGGTGACCTGCAGGGGGATGGCCATCAGCCGGGCCCAGGCCACACGCCTCTGCGTGGCGTAGATCTTGGGCATGATCTCACCAAACAACAACAGCAGGAAGGTGATGCCCACCACCTGCACCAGGATGCCGAGAGTAGGTGCCCCCGAAAAGTCGAAGATGCGGTTGGTAAGGAAGGTCGAAAGGATGACGATGCCGATGTTGACGAAGTTGTTGCCTACCAGGATGGTTCCCAGGAGCATCTCAGGCTGGCCGTGCAGGGCCAGCAGCAGACGGTCGCTCCGGCGGCGGGAATGACGGAGCCGTTCCAGGTCGGTGGGAGAAAGGGAAAAATAGGCAACCTCTGAGCCCGAAAGGAGCGCTGAGGAAAGCAGCAACAGCACCAACACCAGCAAGAGCACCCCGTCGGTGACATCAAAACCGCGGAAGAGCACCTGCATGCTCCCGATGATCATATCCAGGTGAGGATCATCCGCTTCCAAGGTTCAAGAGTTTTGGGGAACGCATCACAGATCAGAAAGGAAGATCATCTTCAGCCCCTCCGGTGAAAGGATCGCCCTCCTCTTCGGGGAGGGTCTTGTCACCCTTCTCGCCGGCATTTTCCACGGGAGCCTCAGGCCCCTGCGGTGTCTCACCCTTGCGGGTGAGCATCTGCATGTTGTCGGCCACGATCTCGGTGATGTAGCGCTTGTTGCCATCCCGGTCCTCGTATGAACGGGTACGTATCTTCCCCTCAATGTAGAGGGCATGTCCCTTTTTGACGTAGTTCTCCGCCACCCGGGCCAGGCCCCGCCACAGGACGATGTTGTGCCATTCGGTCTGCGTCACCTTCTCGCCGTCCCGGGTACGGTAAGTCTCGCTCGTGGCCAGCGGGAAATGTGCCACGGGCACGTCGTTGTCGATGTACCGCACCTCCGGGTCCTTCCCTACATTGCCTATCAGGATCACTTTGTTGACCATCTTATCGTTCTTTTAACGTCTGCTTGCTTTCAACCTTGTAAAAATACAAAAAAAATCGTTGTACCTTCTTCGTCTATCCTCCCGTGCCTGGGAGGATCCTCTGTTTTTCGAGATAAAGCCCAAGGAGGCGGGGAAAGGTCTTTTCGGCAAGTTCCTCGCGGGGAACAGCTTCCCATCCTTCCGGCAGGGGGTCAAGCCGGTCGACCGCCGTACGGTAGAAGCGGGCCAGGATGGTGCGGTGGGTGAGCTGGTGGCGTACCGTCGCCGAGACCTCCACCGCCTGTCCGCGCATAGGCGGGAAAAGCAAGGACATACGGTCGATCACCTCCGCCGGTTCTTCTTCCTGTTCTGTTTCCATGAGGGGCAGTTCATGAAGATGTTGCCAGATGTCCTCTTCCCCTCTTCTGCGGAGAAGGATCCTGTCGCAACAGGTGATGAGGAAATAGTGAAAGTACCTTTTTTTCGTTCTTTTGGGCGGGCCTGAGGGAGGCAGCTCACCGATGAGGTTCTGCTCCAGGGCACGGCAATGGCCGGCCAGGGGACAGACAGGACAGGCGGGTCGATCGGGCAAACAAATAAGAGCGCCCAGCTCCATGATGGCCTGGTTGAAATCGCCGGGACGGTCGTCCGGCATCATGGCGGCGGCCCGCTGCCGCACCTCCCGGTCGCCGGCGGTGCCGCGACGCAGCCTCAGAGCATGGAGACGCGTGACCACCCGGAAGACATTGCCGTCGACCACGGGCACCTTCTCCCCGAAAGCTATGGAAGCCACGGCAGCTGCCGTATAAGGCCCTATACCCGGCAGGGTCAGCAACACCTCATAAGAGGAAGGGAAACGCCCATGCCACCGCTCCACCACCTCACGCGCCGCAGCATGCATATTGCGGGCACGACGGTAATAGCCCAACCCTTCCCATACTTTCAGCACCTCATCTTCCGAAGCACGGGCCAGCATCTCCACCGTGGGGAAACGCTCCAGAAAACGAAGGTAATACCCCGTACCCTGCACCACACGTGTCTGCTGCAGGATCACCTCGGCCACCCAGATACGATAAGGGTCACGCGTCCTGCGCCAGGGCAGGTCACGACGATGACGATCGTACCAGGCAAGCAACATGTACCCTGTCACCATCCCCTCATCTCCGGACATTACCTTTTCCATAACACCACAAAGAAAAGAAGTTTCCCCACTCCGTACAACACACCCCGAGAGTGCTCACCGCCTCATTTTCACGGGAAACAGGAAATAATTTCCTCAAGGATACCCGCAATAAGGAGAAATCTTTTTATATTTGCAGACCCAAAGAAGAAAAATTAATCTAATTTATTGATAACTAAAGATTTTTAAAATGACTAAAGCAGACATTGTGAACGAGATCTCCAAGAAGACCGGGATCGAGAAGGTGACCGTACAGAAAACGGTCGAGGCTTTCATGGAAGCAGTAAAGGACTCGCTTGCAAGCAACAACAATGTTTACCTGAGGGGCTTTGGCAGTTTCATCGTCAAGAAAAGGGCCCAGAAGACTGCCCGTAACATTTCGAAGAACACCACGATCATCATTCCGGAGCATTACATTCCGGCATTCAAGCCTGCCAAGACCTTCATCAACAAGGTAAAAGATAACGTGAAGTAAGGACTTCGTAAAGGGAAAGACCATGCCAAGCGGAAAGAAAAGGAAAAGGCATAAGATGGCGACCCACAAGCGCAAGAAGCGTCTGCGGAAGAATCGCCATAAGAAGAAGAAGTGACGGGCAGATAGTCCCCCTATCTGTCTGTACGATATCATCTGCACAATAGCCCGGAGGGATCCTCCGGGTTATTGTGGTTTTTCGTTATCCCGCATCAGGGGGCATCAACAAAACGGAAAAATGTGAGCTACGAGCTGGTCATTGATGCAAAGGCCTCCGAGATCGATATTGCCTTACTGCAGGATGGGTCGCTGCTCGAACTGTCGAAGGAAAAGAGCGACATCGAATATTCTGTAGGGGACATCTACCTGGGCAGGATCCGCAAGATCATGCCGGGTTTGAATGCGGCTTTTGTGGACATCGGTTCCAAGAAAGATGCATTCCTTCATTATCTCGATCTGGGCCCGCAATTCAGCACGATGAAGGAATACCTGTCGGTGGCCCTGCACCGCAAGGGGCGTATGCCGTCGGTACACCGTTTCAAACGGCTTCCCGACATACGCAAGGACGGGAAGATGGCCGATGTCCTCAAACCGGGCGACCCCGTGGTGGTGCAGATCGTCAAGGAACCCATCTCCACCAAGGGCCATCGTCTCACCTCGGAGGTGTCGCTGGCAGGACGCAACCTGGTGCTGCTCCCCTTCCACGACAAGGTCTCGGTATCCTCCAAGATCGAATCGGCCGAGGAAAAGAACCGTCTCAAACAGCTTCTGCAGAGCATCAAACCCCAGAACTACGGGGTCATCGTCCGCACCGCCGCCGAAGGGAAAAGAGTGGCCGAGCTCGACTCCGAACTGCGGGAACTGGTCAGAAAATGGGAGAGTTCCTTTCAACGCCTGAAGGATGCCACCCCCCCGAAAAAGATGATCGGCGAGCTCAACCGGGTATCGGTCATCCTGCGTGACCTGCTGGGGGTGGATTTCAGCGCTATTTGGGTCAACAACGCCGAGCTTTACCAGGAGATGCAGGATTACATCCGCATCATCGCCCCCGATAAGGTAAAGATCGTCAAGCTCTACAAGGGCAAACTGCCCATTTTTGAGCATTTCGGCATCAACAAGCAGATCAAGAGCCTTTTCGGACGCACGGTATCGTTCCGCAACGGAGCCTATCTGATCATCGAACACACCGAGGCCCTGCACGTCATCGACGTGAACAGCGGAAACCGTTCGCGTGCAGGCGATTCCCAAGAGACCAACGCCCTGGAGGTCAACCTGGCCGCAGCCGAGGCCATCGCCCGGCAGCTGCGTCTCCGCGACATGGGCGGCATCATCGTGGTCGACTTCATCGATATGACCTCTCCCGAACACCGGCAGCAGGTCTACGAGAAGATGAAGGAGGCGATGTCGCACGACCGCACCAAACACAACATCCTTCCCCTCAGCAAGTTCGGCCTGATGCAGATCACCCGGCAGCGGGTGCGGCCCGTCCTTGATATCGAGACCGAAGAGGTATGCCCCGTCTGCAACGGCACCGGCAAGATCGGCCCCAGCATCCAGCTCATCGAGACCATCGAGAACCGTCTCAAAGAGATCCAGGAAAAACACCACTTCAGCAAGATCACGCTCCGGGTCCACCCCTTCGTGGAGGCATACATCAACAAAGGCTTCCTCAAATCGATCCGGCGCCAGTGGAGCAAAAAATACAACTGCAAGCTGGAAGTCCAGCCCCTCACCGAACTCTCCTTCCTGGAATACCGTTTTCTCGATCCCTTCGGCGACGAGATCATCGTCTGAAACATGACACCTTGGGGTCAACAACTCTTCCAACAATCTGTGTGACTGAAATTTACAGACTATCTACGTAGTAGTCTACATAGCTGACTACGTAGGCAGAACAATACAAGCAAAGCATTTACATCTGGATATGAACAAATTACAATCATTGCCAGGACATAACAACAGGCCAAAAAAGAAAATATTTTTCAAAAACCCGTATCGTGAAAGATGCTTTCCACCGCCGGTCAACGGTTTCGGAATGTTGTTCCGCAGGAGAAGGTTGTGCATAACGTCGCTTTTTGTATTTTTATGCGCCGTTCCAAGAACCTGTGAGGATTAAGTGAAAAACGTCAGAAAACATTGATGATCATGAGAAAGACTTGGATGCTGCTGACGGCATGGATGGTGATGCAACTCTCCCTGCCGGCCCAGATCGTGAACCCTGTACACTGGAACTTCTCGGCCGAGATGGTCTCGGAGGATGAAGCCGACCTGATCTTCACCGCCCGGATCGATGACAATTTCCATCTGTATGGAGTGGACATTCCCGGCGGAGGGCCTGTCCCCACCTCTTTCCGTTTCGACTCCACCGGTGAGTATCAGCTGGTCGGCAAGGTAAAGGAAATGAGTGAGGGGGAAAGCTATTTCGATTCCAATTTCAACATGAAGCTGAAGGTTTTCAGCGGCAAGGCCGTTTTCAGGCAGCGGGTGAAGCTGCTGGCCGACGGGCCGGTCACGGTAAAAGGGTCGGTGGAGTTCATGTGCTGCGACGACAGCCGCTGTATCCCGCCGCAGGAAGAGGATTTCTCGTTCACTCTTGAAAAAGGAGGCAAGGCCGTGGCTGCGGCCGGCACTGCGGAGAAGACGGACGAGGGAGGCTCTGCCGTCACCTCTGCGGATACTGCCGCCACTCCGACCCTGCAGAGCCAGCTCAACCTGCAGGTACAGGGTACGACGGTCACACCCACCGCCGAAGAGGAGCACCAAGAGACAGCTTCTGCCACCTCTTCTTCCGGCACACAAAAAGACCGTTCGCTCCTGCTCTTCTTCCTTCTCTCGCTGGGAGCGGGTCTCCTGGGCACCCTCACCCCCTGCGTCTTCCCGATGATCCCCATGACCGTGGCGTTCTTCTCCCGCAGCATGGGCAGCCGTTCGAAGGCCATCCTGCAGGCTTTCATCTTCGGAGTATCCATCATGCTCATCTATACGTCGGTGGGACTGATCGTCTCGCTCACGAGCGCCGGTGCCGACTTTGCCAACACGCTCAGCACCCACTGGCTTCCTAACCTTTTGTTCTTCCTCCTTTTTGTCACTTTCGCCGCCGCCTTCCTGGGCATGTTCGAGTTGGTGCTGCCCAACAGTCTCATCACCAAGGCCGACCAGCAGGTGGACAAGGGGGGCATGCTGGCCGCTTTCTTCATGGGCCTGACGACAGTGCTGGTCTCTTTCAGCTGCACCGGGCCCATCGTGGGTGCCCTGCTGGTGGAGGCCGCCTCGGGAGAGGTGTGGCGTCCGACCATCGGCATGCTCGGCTTCGGCCTGGGCTTCGCCTTGCCCTTCACCCTCCTGGCCATCTTCCCCTCCTGGCTCAAAGGCCTGCCCAAGTCGGGGGGATGGCTCAACTCGGTGGAGGTGGTGCTGGGCTTCCTGGTGCTGGCCCTCTCGCTCAAATACCTCTCCAACATCGACCAGACCTACAACCTCCATCTCATCAGCCGTGACCTCTACCTGGCCATATGGATCGTCCTCTTCACCCTGCTGGGTTTCTACCTGCTGGGTAAGATCAAGTTCAAGAAAGACAGCGACCTGCCTTATGTGAGTTTCCCGCGGCTGGTGCTGGTGATCGCCACCTTCTCCTTTGTGGTGTATCTCATCCCCGGCCTTTTCGGGGCGCCGCTGAAGGGCATCTCGGGGCTGCTGCCGCCGATGAGCGCCCAGTCGTTCACCCTCACCGCTGCACCTGCCGCAGGCACCACCCATGCATCGGCAGACGGGGAGGTGACCTCCGCCCTGTGCGATACGCCCAGGTATGCCGACAAGCTGGAGATGCCACCGGGCCTCGCCACCTACTTCGACTACGACCAAGCCCTCGCCTGCGCCCGCAAACAGAACAAACCCCTGCTGCTCGACTTCGTCGGCCACGCCTGCAGCAACTGCAAAGAGATGGAAACCACCGTCTTCACCGACCCCGACGTGATCCGGCTCCTGAAAAACGACTTCGTCATCGTCAAGCTCTATGTCGACGACCGGACCAAGCTGCCGGAAGAGAACTGGGTCACCACCGGCAAGGGCAAAGTGCTGAAAAAAATGGGACAGGTGAACGCCCATCTCCAGATCGAGCGGTACAAGACCAACACACAACCCTATTATGTGATCATCGACAACGATGAAAAGGTCCTCGGTGAACCCCTGGGCCATACTCTCGACAAGGAGGAGTTCATCCGGTTCCTGAAAAAGGGCAAGGCCGCCTTCCGGAAAAATTAGCCATGCCCCTGCGGCCTGTCAATGTGCTTCTGGCGGAACGTCATTGGCCTCTGGCGAGGCGTCATTCGCGATGGCTGTCATTGGCCCCTGACGGGGCTGTCATTGGCTCCGAAGGAGCCATTGTGAGGAGGAGCTCCGCTCCGACGAAGCAATCCCAATATATCGGCCTTCGGCCTGTCAATATGCTCCTGGCGGAGCGTCATTAGCCACTTCGTGGCGTCATTCGGCCCTCCGGGCCTGTCATTGAGCCTTCGGCCGTCATTGGCTATGTGCGTCGGACCTCCCCTCTTGAGAGGGGGCGGGGGTGTGTTCATAACCCCAACGCCGTCAATAAATCAATTGAGCCCGGATGTTGTGAGGCGCCCCGGCGCCGAAGCAATCCCAAAAAACCGGCCCCCAACCTTTCAATGTCTCCCCTTTCGACCCTTTCGACCTCTTCGACCCTTTTGACCCGCCGTGGCCGGGTGCCTTGCCCCCACATGCCGGCACACAGTCCGTCATTCGGCCTGCGGCCTGTCATTGGCTCCGAAGGAGCCATTGCGAGGAGGAGCTCCGCTCCGACGAAGCAATCTCAATAAATCGGCCTTCGACCGTCATTAAGCCCTTCGGCCTGTCATTCGCCTGACGGCTGTCAGTGGTTTGGGCTACTGAGCTTCTTTCATCTTTCTGATCCGTTCCGGCAGGTTTTCGAACGGTACTCTTTCCTGTTCGCCGCTGTCCATCATCCTGAGGGTGGCCGTACGTTCGCGGATCTCGTTCTCACCTATCAGCACCACCCAGGGGATGCCCTTGTGGTGGGCATAGCTCATCTGTTTTCTGATCTTCACCGCATCGGGATACACTTCGCAGGCGATCCCCTCTTCCCGCAGGGCGGCAGCCAGGGGGAGCACATGCTGCATCTCCGCCTCACCAAAATGAAGGAAGAGCACCTCGGTGGCCCGCAGGGTGGTGTCGGGGAACTTGCCGGTATTGAGCATCACATCATAGATGCGGTCGGCACCGAAAGAGACCCCCACCCCTGACACTCCCGGCATGCCGAAGATGCCGGTAAGGTCGTCGTAGCGTCCTCCGCCACAGATGCTGCCGATGGTCCATTCGCGCGCCGTCACCTCAAAGATGGTCCCGGTATAGTAGTCCAGTCCCCGAGCCAGCGTGATGTCGAACAGCCGTTCCTGCCGCAGGGGCAGATGCTGCAGGTGGTCGAGCAGCTTCTCCATCTCTTCGAGCCCTTTCATCCCTGTCTCCGACGGGGCCAGCTCTTGCCGCAGCATAGCGATCTTCTCCGCATCGCTTCCCTCGTAGGTCAGGAGAGGCAGCAGTTTTTGTATGCTCTCTTCGGGGAACTGCCGCTCCCGCAGCTCTTGTGTCACGCCCTCCAGTCCGATCTTGGCCAGCTTGTCTATGGCCACGGTCATCTCCCGCAGTCTTTCGCCCACGCCCAGCACCTCGGCGATGCCGGCCAGCACCTTGCGGTTGTTGAGATGGATCAGCACCGGCACTTCCAGGCGGCTGAACACCTCGTCGATGATCATCGTCAGCTCCGCCTCATTAAGCAGGGAGGCAGAACCGATGACATCGACATCGCACTGATAGAACTCGCGGTAACGCCCTTTCTGGGGGCGGTCGGCCCGCCACACCGGCTGGATCTGGTATCTTTTGAAGGGGAAGGTGATCTCATTACGGTGTTGCACCACGTAGCGGGCAAAGGGCACGGTGAGGTCGTACCGCAGTCCTTTCTCGGCGATGCGCAGAGCGAGGTCCCGGGTATCCATCGTAGAGAGTTCCTCCCGTGGTATCCCGCGGAGGAAATCGCCCGAGTTGAGGATACGGAACAACAGACGGTCGCCCTCCTCGCCGTACTTGCCCAGCAACGTCGAAAGATTCTCCATCGCCGGGGTCTCCAGCGGCTGGTAACCATAGCGGGTGAACACATCCTCGATGGTGCGGAAGATGTGGTTGCGTCGCATCATCTCCTGCGGTGAGAAGTCACGTGTGCCCTTGGGGATCGTCGGTCGCTGTGAAGCCATGGATCGTTAGCTTGATACGAAGAACAAAGATATCATCAAAATCGGCAACAAAAAACCATCCCCTCCCCTTTGTGGAAGAGGGGTAAGGAGGCGCTGCCGGTGTCAGAACTTGCCGAGACGTTTGAGGTCGGAAGGGAGGAAGCCGTTGGGTTTCTTCTTAGAGATGAGATGGTAGTTGAAATAATACATCTTCCCCTGCGGATCGAGGATCATCTTGTAGACCCGTCCTTCGTCGCCTTCGTCACCGGGTTTCACCACAAAAAGGAAGGCCATCCCGGCAGGCGGGTCGTTGAGTGCCTTGTCGATCTCGTCCCTGCTGACCAGCCGGAAAGGATGAGGATAGAGGGCTTTCACCGCAGCCTCTTCCCGCAGCTCCGGGACCAGGTCCTCCTTTGCCAGCCAAAGCTCCTTATCACCCAGATCCTGCATGTTGACGTTGTAATATTTCAGATAGCGATATTTCAAGGAAGGACTGCCCGGATGTTCCAGGATACGGGTGACATGCTGCTGGACGAAACGAACGATCACCTCCATCTTGGCCACATATCCATCATCATCCGTATTGGAATAGGCCAGAGGGAATGAGCAGAACTCAGGCAGCTTGGAGAGATTGTTGACCGGGTCACCCTGCAGCAGGTTGAGAAAATCATACTTCGCCCCTGCCCGGTCCTTCTCGAAGGCAGTAGAGGTGAGCACCAGAAAAGAGTAGGAAGGATCTTTCATACGTTTCTGGAACTCACCGGTGGAAATAAACTCATAAGAGGTGATGGTCCACACCTTCTTGACAGCTTCCTTGATGACCGGATTGAAAAGGGAAAAAGGATCGTCTTCGAGAACCACACAGGTGGTCGAAGCACGAAAAGCTTTCATCTGATCCTCCGTGGGGAAAGGCCCCTGGGCAGAGAGCATTACGGAAAGGCCCAGGAGTACTGTCATAAACAGGCTCTTTTTCATGATATTGGGTTTTTGTTAAGATCGCTTGTTCGCTCTGTCGCCCGCACTTCCTCCTATTCCCGGACCGGAAGATAAACGGGATTGCGTTCGTTGAACTTGCGAATGTACATAAAACGCATCTGCTTTTTCTTGGTAGGTCCCAGACGGACGTACTCATCGTACAGCTCAGGATCACGCATCAAGGCCACTTCCACACTCTGATTGGTATACTCCATGATCTTCCCCGTCTCAAAGTCGAGGATGAACTGCCGCATCTCCGTACGTTCGTAGGTGGTAGCCGTATAGGCGGGTGGGTAATAATAGCCGTAGGCAGGATAATAAAAACTGTTGTACGGATTGTAGTACCTTGTATCAAGTACTGTGCGTGTTCCCACGAAATGACAGATACCTCCCACGATGGTGATCCTGTTGAAATGGCCGTCCACCTGAACATACAGGATGCCGTTGCGAGAATAGCCCCAGATGTTGTCGCGCTTCACCTGATGACGGTACCCCTGGTCATCATAATAGGTGATGATGTCGTGCGAGAGCACCTTGTCGTAAAAAGCCTGGTCGTTCAAAGGTACGATCGTCACGATATAAGCTTTGGGGATGGGATCGTTGGCCTTCACCTGGTCGAAGTTGAGAAAGATGCCGTCCTTGAAACGGAAATCACGGTCCAGCTCTGCCGTACGCAACGTGTCGTCCCGCTCATGCCCGAGAGGTGCAACACGGGGTTGTGCCTGGACCGAAAACCCCATGATCAGCATCCACAGCCCCGCCACCCCAACGAGCTTACGCATCCACTCTGTCTGCCTGCTTACTTGTCCCCTGAACATCTCACATCTTCTTTTTTTCCTCCGCCGGGAGGTGTTTCAAAGTAACATTTTTTCTCCAAAAACCGAACAAATTTCATACCTTACCGTAAAATTTGATGTATTTTTGAAGCCGTAAAAAATACCTTCGAAAAACCCGTGACGACGGAACGAATCACCAGGTTACTGAACATACTGATGCTGGATTATCAGGGTCCCCAGGCTGATGAGTACCGACCCAAGATCCTGGTGATCAACCTGCTTTCGATCTTCATCGTGCTGATGATCCCGGTGATCCTCATCTTTTCCGTGGTCCAGCACGCCACATATATCTCCACCCTCTATTTTTTGCTGGGTTCGGTAGGGGTCTATGCCCTGAACATTCTCATCTTCAAGAGAACCCAGAAATACCTTTGGTTTGCGTTGGGATATCTGGTTGGCACCCTGGCCATCGGGGTTTTTTTTCTTTTTGTTTTGATCCGTGAGAACTGGGTGGTTTACTGGGCGCTTGTCTATCCCATGCTGGGGATCTACCTGCTGGGTCAGAAACGGGGAAACTGGTTCTCTTTTTTCCTTCTTCTGTTAGTGATCTTTGTGCTGTTCTACTGGATCTCTCCCGACCATACGGATCTGTTCATGCCGCTGAGTCATAAGATCCATATCTTGTTCATCTATGGATTTCTCTGGTTGATGGGCAACATCTACAACTGGTACCTGAACATGTCTCTGGAGAAAGTGCGTGAAGCCAAGGAGCTGATCCTGAAAGAGAACGAGAAGAAGGACCGTTTCCTCACGCAGTTGTCACACCAGATCCGCACGCCGCTCAACGATATTGTAGCCTTTGAGAGCCTTCTGAAGAAAACCCGTATCGCCGATGAGGACCGGGAGATGTTCGAGATGATCATGGTCTCGACCACCAACCTGATCCAGGTGGTGGATTCCATCACCGAGACGGGAGCATTCACCACCCCGATCAAACAGATCGGCTATGAGCCGTTCCGTCTTTCGGAGATTTTTTCCCAGTTGAAAGAACTCGCACCAAAGCAATACGGCAACAAGCTGCATATCACCTTTCCCGGAGAGGAGGAGACATCCCTGACCCTACAGGGCGACCGTGTCATCCTGAAACAGATCATCATGAACGTGATGGAAGGGATCTTCCGCAATCAGCAGGAGGAGCAGCTTCAGACCACTATAACCCTGAAAAAGGAGGAACAAGGTGACAAAATCCTGCTCACTCTTTTCTTCCGTTGCGACCGTCCTCTGTTCGACCAGAAACGTTTCCTTCATTTGACGCGTCTGGCTGACCAGGGAGTGCGGGTACTGAGTGACCCGGAAGATTTCCAGTACATCAACCTCCTGCTGGCACGCAGTCTGGTCCGTCAGCTGGGCGGTTCGCTGGAGCTCACCCGCTTCGAGGACGGTAAGACTCCTTGTCTGAAAGTGACCGTTCCTTTCAGGAAGGTGAAGGAAACGCGTTCCGAAATGACTGCCATGCCGGTTGCCGGCATTCCCGCGGGCCAGAAGAAAAAACTCAGCGATGCCATCGTCCTTCTGGCCGAAGACAACCCCATCAACCAGAAGATCGTCAAGCTGAGCCTTCAGAAATACGTCAAGCAGATCGACATCGCACAGGATGGCAAGGAAGCTCTCGATCTTTACGGAACCACGCGGTACGATTTCATCCTGATGGACATCCAGATGCCCAAGATGGACGGTATTACGGTGACACGCAAGATCCGTGAGATAGAGACCTCCACCAACACCCACACCCCCATCATTGCCATCACGGCCAATGCCATGCTGGGCGACCGGGAGACATGTATCTCGTCAGGCATGGATGAGTATATCAGCAAACCTTTCCAGATCCAGACCCTTATCCGGATCATGGAAGAACTGCTCAAATGATGGGGCGGCTGCTGGCCAGCGGATCCATCCCCATGATCAGAATATCGTCCACCTGCCTGTAATCCCCCTTCCAGAAAACGAAGCTTTCGTAGAGGATCTGTTTCTGTCGTTCCATGGGCAGCTCGTGCACCGAGAGCAGCAGATGCCGGAACCTCCGGTACATGTATTTCTTGCCACCGGGCCCGCCGAACTGATCGGGAAAGCCGTCGGTAAAAAGATACAGCTTGTCATGCTCCTGCAAAGGAATGACATGATTGGTGAACGACTCTCCGCCCTCCGACTCACCAAGCCCGACTGACACCCTGTCGCCCTTGAACTCCAGCAGTTTGTTCTCACGAATGAGATAAAGAGTGTGAAAAGCACCGGCAAACTCCAGGACCTGCTTCTCCCTGTCCAACGTACAGAAACTGATGTCCATGCCATCCTTGAGCAGGAGGTCTTCTTCTCCCCTGCTGAAGGTGTTGCTGATGCCATAGTTGAGGATGTTGAGGATCTCGCCCGGATGGACCAACCCCTGATCATTGATGATCTTATCCAGGATCTCAAAGCCGATCATCGACATGAAAGCTCCCGGGACACCATGTCCGGTGCAGTCGGCCACGGCAAAGAAGAGACGTTCATCCTTGGCATGGATCCAATAGAAATCGCCGCTGACGATGTCACGCGGCATGTAAAGGATGAAAGCCTCCGGAAAATGACTGTGGAAATAGTAATCGGAAGGCAGCAGAGCCTGCTGGATCTTGCGGGCATAACGGATGCTGTCGGTAAGATCCTTGTGCATCGCACTGAGCTGGTCCCGCTGCTTCTGCACCTCACGTCCTATACGTTCTTTCTCCCTGAGGATCTGATTGGTACGGCGCAATGTGCGGGTACGGTAACGAAGATAGAGATAAAAAAGGAGCAAAATGAGCAGCACCAGGATGAGCTGGGCGGCACCGGTGGTACGGAAAGGGATCCTTACCTCCAGGGTGAGCACACGCTTCGGGGCCGACCATCCGTCAGGATCAAGAAAATAGCGTACATACAGGACATACCGTCTGGAAGAAAAACCGGTAAGGTAAGCCGGCCGCCCCGCCCGGAGAGTGGTCCATCCCGTGTCATGACCTGCCAGCCTGTACTGCAACAGACTGTCATGGAAACAGCCGTCGGGGAACTCTATCTCCAGGAGGGTATGACTGCGCAGACGCAGATGCAGCAACGTGTCTGCCGGCAGGTTCTGCCACCCCTGACGCGTCAGATAACGCACCTTGACAGCAGAGCATGCCTCATCCTCCTGAGCAGCGAGCACACCTCCACCATACCCCAACAAAATCAACAATCCCGTGATGAGCCCTCTGTAGATCGAACGCATCTATCCAACAATAGACCTTTCACCCATTTCCGCAGCACATCTCCCTTTCGTGTAAAGATGGCAATATTCTGAAACATAAACAACCCGAAGAAAACCGGGGAAAAGATGCAAAAAAAGATCCGCCGGTCGGGATGACAGCGGCGGATCTCCGTGATGCTGAAAACTCGTTTCACGCTTTTTTGTCTTCTCCCTTTTTCTCTGCTTTCTTTTCCTCTTTGGCAGGTTGTTCTTCTTTCTTTTCTTCCTCGGCGGGCTCAGCTGCTGCTTTCACCTTGTTCTGTTCCGCATCCTGTTCAGGCTGCTTTTCTTCTGCCTTTGTCTGTTCTTTGGAGCTTTTCTCCGCGGAGGCAGATTGTTCTTCTTTCACCTCGGGTGTCGCAGCGGTCTCTTCGCCGGAGGCTTGGGTGGTCGACCGGGTTTCTGTGGTGTCGGCCGGCTGGGTGCTGCCACCCTTGCGACGGCGACGACCCCGCCGCGTACGGCCACGTGTCTCTTCCTTGGTTCCCAGCATGGCCTCGTTGTAGTCGACCAGCTCGATAAGACACATCTCGGCATTGTCACCGGGACGATGGCCCAATTTCAGGATGCGGGTGTACCCTCCCGGGCGGTCAGCCACCTTGGGTGAGATCTCCCGGAAAAGCTCCGCCACTGCATATTTGTTCTTCAGATAGGAGAAGACGACCCTGCGCGAGTGGGTGGTATCCTCCTTGGAGCGCGTAATGAGCGGTTCCACATACATACGCAGGGCCTTGGCCTTGGCCAGCGTGGTGGTGATCCTTTTATGCATGATCAGCGAAACGGCCATGTTGGCCAGCATCGCCTGCCGGTGAGCGCTCTTTCTCCCCAGATGGTTGAATCCTTTCCTGTGTCGCATCGTCGTAAATCCTTAAATCCTGTTAATATTAATCTTTGTCCAGTTTGTACTTGCTGGTATCCATCCCGAACTGCAGCCCCTGTTCCTCCAGCAACTCGCTCAGCTCGGCCAGGGATTTCTTCCCGAAGTTGCGGAACTTCAGAAGATCCGACTTGTTGTACTTGACCAGGTCGCCCAAGGTCTCCACCTCGGCAGCTTTGAGACAGTTCAGAGCCCTGACCGAGAGGTCCAGGTCGACCAGCTTGGTCTTGAGCTTCTGACGCATGTGGAGGATCTCCTCGTCGAACTCCTCATTGGCCATCTCTTCCTGCTGGTCGAGGGTGATCTTCTCATCCGAGAAGAGCATGAAGTGATGGATGAGGATCTTGGCAGCCTCCTTGAGGGCCTCCTTCGGATGGATCGACCCGTCGGTGGTGATCTCGATGATCAGCTTCTCATAGTCGGTCTTCTGTTCGACACGGTAGTTCTCGACCGTGTACTTGACGTTCTTGATGGGCGTATAGATGGCATCAAGCGCGATAAGACCGAACGGAGCATCCTCAGGCTGGTTCTCCTCCGAAGGTACATAACCCCGTCCTTTGTTGATCGCGATCTCCATACGAAGCGTCACATCGGGCTCCATGTGGCAGATCACGAGGTTGGGATTGAGCACTTCGAAATTGTTGAGATACTTGGCGATATCGCCGGCCTTGAGCTCTTCCTGGCCCGTAACCGTCACCATCACCTTCTCCTCGGTAGCATCCTCGACACGTTTCTTGAAACGGATCTGTTTAAGATTGAGGACGATCTCGGTCACATCCTCCATCACACCCTTGATGGTGGAGAACTCATGGTCGACGCCGTCGATCTTGACGGTGACAATGGCATACCCCTCGAGCGAGGAGAGAAGGATACGCCGCAGGGCGTTCCCTATGGTAATACCGTAACCCGGTTCCAGAGGCCTGAACTCGAATTTACCAAAGTAATCCGAAGCCTCCAGCATGATCACTTTGTCCGGTTTCTGAAAAGCTAAGATAGCCATGTATAGAAGTTGTTTAGGATTATTTCGAATAAAGTTCGACGATCAGGTTCTCCTTGATGTTCTCAGGGATCTCCTCACGCTGCGGCACGCTCATGAATTTTCCGGACATCTGTGCTTCGTCCCATTCCAGCCATCCGTACTGGGTATGGCGCTGGGAGGCCAGCGATTCGGTGATCACCTCGAGCGATTTGGACCGTTCGCGCACGCCGACGATGTCGCCGGGACGCAGCTGGTAAGAGGGGATGTTGACCACCCGTCCGTTCACGGTGATATGACGGTGGCTCACCAGCTGACGGGCGGCAGCCCGTGTGGGGGCGATACCCAGACGGTACACCACATTGTCGAGGCGCGACTCGAGCAGCTGGAGTAACACCTCCCCGGTGACTCCTTTGGCTGCCGAAGCCTTCTTGAACAGGTTGCGGAACTGACGCTCCAGCACCCCGTAGGTATACTTCGCCTTCTGCTTCTCTTTCAGCTGGATGCCATATTCCGAGGTCTTCCTCCGGCGCTTGTTCTGACCATGCATCCCCGGGGGATAGTTCTTCTTCTCGAAATACTTATCCGGTCCGAAAACGGGTTCTCCCAGTTTCCGGGCTATTTTCGACTTGGGCCCTCTGTATCTTGCCATTGTTTCCTAAATTACTTGTTTCGGTGTTGTAATGATCAGACTCTTCTTCTTTTGGGCGGGCGGCATCCGTTATGGGGCAGAGGGGTGACGTCGACGATCTCGGTCACCTCGAGTCCCGAGCTGTGGATGGTACGGATGGCCGACTCGCGGCCGGTGCCGGGGCCTTTGACGAAGACCTTCACCTTGCGGAGCCCCAGCTCATAGGCCGTACGCGCACAGTCCTCGGCAGCCACCTGGGCAGCATAGGGGGTGTTCTTCTTCGACCCCCTGAACCCCATCTTACCGGCCGACGACCAGCTGATCACCTGACCGGCATTGTTGGTGATGGAGATGATGATATTGTTGAACGTGGCCTGGATGTGGGCCTGCCCCACCGGCTCGACCTTCACAACCCTTTTCTTGGACGATTTCGTTTTCTTTGCCATCTTTCTTACTGCTTACTTGTTATTTGGTTGCCTTCTTCTTGTTGGCAATGGTCTTTCTGCGACCCTTGCGTGTCCGGGCATTGGTACGGGTACGCTGTCCGCGCACCGGCATGCCGGTACGGTGACGGATCCCCCGGTAACACCCGATGTCCATCAGACGCTTGATGTTCATCTGCACCTCCGAACGCAGCTCTCCCTCCAGCTTGTACTGCTCGTTGAGGATCTTCCTCAGGGCTGCGATCTGTTCGTCGGTCCAGTCCTTCACCTTGATGTTCCGGTCGATACCGGCCTGATCAAGGATCTTCTGGGCAGTACTCCTGCCAATGCCGTAAATATAGGTGAGGCCGATCTCGCCTCTCTTGTTCTTGGGGAGGTCTACCCCTACAAGTCGTGCCATATATCTCAGTTTTTTTCGTTAATTATCCCTGACGCTGTTTGTACCTCGGATTCTTCTTGTTGATCACGTACAAACGTCCTTTCCTCCTGACGATCTTGCAGTCAGGGGTACGTTTTTTTACCGATGCTCTAACTTTCATCTCTCTGTTCTTTTGTTTCTTCCTGTAACTTTATCTTGTCCGGTCCGTCGACCGAGATATTTCCCTATTTGTAACGGAAGGTGATCCTTCCTTTGGTCAGATCGTAGGGTGACATTTCCACCTTGACCCTGTCGCCCGGGAGGATCTTGATATAATGCATCCGCATTTTCCCCGAGATGTGGGCCGTAATGATGTGACCGTTCTCGAGTTCCACCCGGAACATAGCGTTCGACAACGCTTCAATAACGGTACCATCCTGTTCGATAGGCGGTTGTTTGGCCATTTTTGTTACACTTTTTGTTGTAAAACTTCTTCAATATAGGTGAACGTTGTCAATATGTCAGCCTTGTTCTTCCGCACGGCCACGGCGTATTCGTAATGGGCCGAAGGTTGGCGGTCGGCGGTGTGGATGGTCCAGCCATCCCGGTCCTGGTATACTTCCTTGACCCCCATGTTGATCATCGGCTCGATGCAGATGACCATGCCCTCACGCAGTTTGGGTCCGTGGCCTCTTTTCCCGAAGTTAGGCACTTCGGGAGGTTCGTGCAGTTTTTTTCCGAGGCCGTGTCCCACCAGTTCGCGCACTACAGAATAGCCGTGACTCTCCGCATGCTGCTGTACGGCGTGGCCGATGTCGCCCACACGGTTACCGGCCACGGCCTGTGCCACCCCGCGTTCCAGACATTCCCGGGTAACCCGCATCAGCCTCCTTTTCTCTTCGTCAACCTCGCCTACGGCGAAGGTATAGGCCGAATCGCCATAGAAACCATTGCGGATCACGCCGCAGTCGACCGAGAGGATGTCCCCTTCCTGTAATTCATAGTCGGAAGGGATGCCGTGCACCACCTGGTCGTTCACCGAGGTACAGAGTGTGGCGGGGAAGCCGCCGTACCCTTTGAAGCCTGGCACCGCTCCGTGATCGAGGATGAACTCTTCGGCGATGTGGTCGAGCTCACGCGTCGTCACACCGGGACGGATGTGGCGCGCCACCTCGGCCAGGGTCTTCGAGACCAGGAGGTTGTTCTCTCTCAGGATCTCGATCTCCTCGTCACTCTTCAATCCGATCATCAAAGAACGTAACCCTTTCATCTATATGGCAGCCACAGCTCCGGCGCGGCCCTTGATACGTCCGGTCTTCATCAGACCGTCGTAATGCCGCATGAGCAGATGGCTCTCAATCTGTTGCAACGTATCGAGGATCACCCCCACAAGGATGAGCAGGGAGGTACCCCCGAAGAAACGGGCGAACTGGTTGTTCACCCCCACATTCACGGCGATGGCCGGCAGGATGGCTATGATCGCCAGAAAAACCGACCCCGGAAGCGTGATGCGCGACATGATGGTATCGAGGAACTCGGCCGTCTTGCGACCGGGCTTGACACCGGGAATGAAACCGCCGTTCTTCTTCAGGTCCTCGGCCATCTGGGTAGGATTGATGGTGATGGCGGTATAGAAATAGGTGAAGATGATGATCAGGAACGCCACCACCAGGTTGTACCAGAAACCGTAAATGTTGGAAAACGCCGTGGCGAACCAGCTGGCACTCTCGGCCATGGCGCTGACGAACACCAGGGGCAGCATCATGATGGCCTGGGCGAAGATGATGGGCATCACCCCGGCAGCATTCACCTTGAGGGGGATGTACTGCCGTACACCGCCATACTGCCGGTTACGGATGATCCTTTTGGCATACTGCACAGGCACCCGTCTTGTGGCCTGTACCAAAGCGATGGTGGCCAGGATCACCAGGAAGAGGATCACCAGTTCGACCACGAAAGCGATAAGCCCGCCGGCACCGTTGAGACGCGCACCGTACTCGGCCGCCAGCGCAAAAGGCAGACGCGCGATGATGCCGATCATGATGATCAGCGAGATACCGTTGCCAACGCCGCGGTCGGTGATGCGCTCACCCATCCACATCACGAACATCGTGCCGGTGGTGAGGATGATCACCGAAGATATGGTGAAAAAGGTGCCCTTGATGACGAAAGCCGTCTCGGGGAGGCGGGCATGCAGGTTGGCCAGATAACTGGGAGCCTGCAGGAAAAGGATCAGCACCGTCAGGTAGCGCGTGATCTGGTTGAGCTTGCGCCGGCCACTCTCCCCCTCTTTCTGCAGACGCTGGAAGTAAGGAATGGCAATGCCCAGCAGCTGCACCACGATGGATGCCGAGATGTAGGGCATGATGCCCAGGGCAAAGATCGAGGCCTGGGAAAAAGCACCGCCGGAGAACATGTCCAGCAGGCTCATGATCCCGGTCGAGGTCTGCGCCTTCAGGTTGGCCAGCTGCGAAGGATCGATGCCCGGCAGCGTGATGTACTTACCCAGCCTGTAGACCAGGATGATCCCCAACGTGAAGAGGATCCTGTTCCGCAGATCCTCGATCTTGAATATGTTCTTGATGGTCTCGATCAATGATTTCATCGCAACAGTTTGTAGCTGTGAATTAGATGGTATTGGCCGTGCCTTTCAGTTCCTCGATGGCCTGACGTGCCGAGGCCGAGAAAGCGTGAGCTGTGACGTCCAGTTTTTTCGTGAGCTTGCCGTTGCCCAGGATCTTCACCCTGGCGTTCTTGGAGACCAGGCCCGCCTCGACGAGCGTCTCCACGTCGATGGTGTCGAGACCACGCTTGTCGGCCAGTGCCTGCAGGGTGCTGAGGTTGATGGCCTTATACTCCACCCTGTTGCGGTTCTTGAAACCGAATTTGGGCACACGGCGCTGCAGCGGCATCTGTCCTCCCTCGAACCCGATCTTGCGGGAGTATCCCGACCGCGATTTCTGTCCTTTGTGTCCGCGTGTGGCCGTACCCCCTTTCCCCGAGCCTTCGCCCCGGGCAATGCGGGTCTTCTTCTTCACGGATCCTTGTGCCGGCTTCAAATTACTGAGGTCCATCGTCTTTTCGCTTTAATTATTTTACTTCTTCCACTTTCACCAGATGACTGACCTTGCGGATCATGCCCATGATCTGGGGGGTTGCTTCCACCTCGATCACGGCGTTGATCCTGTTGAGGCCGAGGGCCCGGAGCGTTCTTTTCTGGCGCTCGGGGCTGCCAATCCGGCTTTTGATCTGAGTGATCCTGACTTTAGCCATTTTTTTTTCTCTTCTAACCGTTGAACACTTTATCCAGATCGACCCCGCGCTGGTCGGCCACCATGTAGGCATCGCGCAGTTCGAGCAGAGCCTTGAAGGTAGCCTTGACGAGGTTGTGCGGGTTGGACGAGCCTTTCGACTTGGCCAGCACGTTCTTCACGCCCACGCTTTCCAGCACGGCACGCATAGCACCCCCGGCCTTCACCCCCGTACCTTCGGAGGCGGGCTTGAGGAACACCTTCGCTCCGCCGTACTTGGCCTCCTGCTCGTGAGGAATGGTACCATGGAGGATGGGCACCTTCACTAGGTTCTTCTTGGCATCCTCGACCCCTTTGGCGATGGCGGTGGTCACCTCGTTGGCCTTGCCCAGGCCGTAGCCGGCGATACCGTTCTCGTCGCCCACCACCACGATGGCCGAGAAGCTGAAGGTACGTCCACCCTTGGTCACCTTCGTCACCCGCTGGATGCTCACCAGCCGGTCTTTCAGTTCGAGGTCGCTTGTCTTGACTCTTCTTATTCCGTTCGACATGATATCTTAGCTTAAAATTTCAAACCACCTTTACGAGCTGCATCCGCCAGTTCTTTCACCCGGCCGTGGTAAAGATAACCGTTGCGGTCGAAGACGGCTTCGGTGATACCTTTCTCGATGAGGCGGGCGGCGATGAGCTCACCCACCAGGCGAGCCTGCTCTTTCTTGTCGCCCTTGAGTTTTTCGGCGACCTCTTTTTCGCGCGACGAGGCACTGGCCAGGGTCACCCCGTGCAGGTCGTCGATGGCCTGGACATAGATCTGGCGGTTGCTGCGGAAGACCGACAGCCGCGGCTTCTCGGGCGTGCCGGAGACATGCTTCCGCACCCTTTTCTTGATCCTCAGTCTGCGCTCAAGTTTCGTTAATCCCATCGTTGTTCACACATTATAGTCGTTATACACTGGCAGCTTTACCTGCTTTCCTTCTGATCTGTTCGCCCACATAGCGGATTCCCTTGCCTTTGTAGGGTTCGGGCTTACGCAGCGAACGTATCTTGGCGGCCACATGGCCCAGCAGCTGCTTGTCGTGACTGCGGAGGGTCACAATAGGGTTGCTGCGGCGCTCGGTCTTGGCCTCCACCTTGATCTCGGGGGGCAGCTCGATCACAAAGTTGTGCGAATACCCCAGGTAGAGGTCGAGCAGCTGACCGTTGGCCTCGGCACGAAAACCGACCCCCACCAGCTCAAGCTGTATCTCGAATCCTTTGGAGACACCCACCACCATGTTGTTGATGAGCGAGCGGTAAAGCCCGTGCATCGCCTTGTGCCTCTTCTGGTCGGTGGGTCGCTGCACCCGGATGATACCGTCCTTGATCTCCACGGTGATATCGGGATCGATCTTCTGGCTCAGCTCTCCCAACGGACCCTTCACCGTCACCACATGGTCACGGTACTCAACGGTCACCCCCTCGGGAATGGGTATGGGCAATTTTCCTATACGCGACATGATTCCTTTCTTTTAATAAACGTAACACAATACTTCACCGCCGATGTTGAGTTTGCGGGCCTCCTTGTCGGTCATCACGCCCTGCGAGGTGGAGAGGATGGCGATCCCCAGTCCGTTGAGCACGCGGGGCAGTTCATCGGCACCGGCATACTTCCGCAAACCGGGACGGCTGACACGTTCCATCGACTTGAAGGCAGGCACCTTGGTCTTGGGATGGTACTTCAGGGCGATCTTGATGATCCCCTGCTTGTTGTCATCGATGAACTTGTAGTTCAGGATGTATCCCTTGTCGTAGAGGATCCGTGTGATGGCCTTCTTCATGTTGGAGGCGGGGATCTCCACGACCTTGTGCCCGGCCTTGGCCGCATTGCGCAAGCGGGTCAGATAATCTGCAATAGGATCGGTTATCATTGCTTTCTCTTCTTTTCTTCTGTTAACACTCTCTTACCAGCTGGCCTTCTTGATGCCGGGGATCAGTCCCTGCGAGGCCATCTCCCGGAAGGTGATACGGCTGAGGCCGAACTGGCGCATGTACCCTTTCGGGCGGCCGGTGATCTTGCAACGGTTGTGCAGACGGATCGGGTTGGAGTTACGCGGCAGACGGCTCAGGCCCACATAGTCGCCCTCAGCCTTCAGACGGGCACGCTTGGCCGCATACTTCTCCACCAGTTTCTGCCTCTTCACCTCACGGGCTTTCATCGATTCTTTTGCCATATCGCTTTATTTTTTAAGGTCTTTGAAAGGTAATCCGAACTCACGCAGCAGGGCATAACCTTCCTCGTCGGTCTTGGCCGAGGTGACGAAGGTGATCTCCAGCCCCATGATCTTGTTGATCTTGTCGATATCGATCTCAGGGAAGATGATCTGTTCGCGGATGCCGAGGGTGTAGTTGCCACGGCCGTCGAGCTTGGTGCTCACCCCGCGGAAGTCGCGGATACGCGGCAGGGCCACCTTGATGAGACGCTCCATGAACTCGTACATCCGGTCACGACGCAGGGTCACCTTCACACCGATGGGCATCTTCTTACGCAATTTGAAGTTGGAGATATCCTTCGTGGCCACGGTCTGCACGGCCTTCTGGCCGGCGATGGCCGTGATCTCCTGGATGCCCTGTTCGATGAGCTTCTTGTCGGCCGTGGCCTGCCCGATCCCCTGGTTGATGGTGATCTTCAGCAGTCGCGGCACCTGCATCACCGAAGAGTAGCCGAACTCCTTCATCAGAGCCGGGACAATCTCCTCCTTGTACTTCTTCTTCAGTTCAGGTATGTATTCCATTACTTGATCTCCTCCCCTGATTTTTTAGAATAACGAACCAGTTTACCTTCCTCGTTGCGGCGGCGGCCGATGCGGGTGGGCTCACCGGTGGAGGGGTCCACCACATTGAGATTGGAGATGTGGATGGGTGCCTCCTTCTTGATGATCCCTCCCTGGGGGTACTTGTTATTGGGCTTGGTATGGCGCGACACGATGTTCACCCCCTCGACGATGGCCCGCTGCTCCTTGACGAGCACCTCGAGCACCTTGCCGGTCTGGCCCTTGTACTCCCCGGTGTTGACGTAGACCAAGTCGCCCTTTTTGATATGTAATTTCCTTGCCATTTTCTTACAGGTTTTTCCGTTACAGTACTTCGGGAGCCAGGGAGATGATCTTCATGTACCCGTCGCGCAGTTCGCGTGCCACGGGGCCGAAGATACGCGTGCCGCGCATCTCGCCTAGGTTGTTGAGCAGCACGCAGGCGTTGTCGTCGAAACGGATGTAGGATCCGTCCTTGCGCCGCACCTCTTTCTTGGTGCGTACGACCACAGCCTTGCTGACCATCCCTTTCTTGGTGTCACTGCCGGGCAGCGCGCTCTTGACCGTCACCACGATGAGATCACCCAGCGAGGCGTACTTCTTGCGCGTACCCCCAAGCACACGGATGACCAGCACCTCCTTGGCGCCGCTGTTGTCCGCTACAGCTAAACGACTCTCTTGTTGTACCATGACTATTTGACTCTTTCAATGATTTCTACCAATCTCCAGCTCTTATGACGGCTCAGCGGCCGTGTCTCCATGATCCTGACCGTGTCGCCGACGTTGCAGTCGTTGTTCTCGTCATGGACCATGAACTTCTTCGTCTTGTTGACGAACTTTCCGTAGATCGGGTGTTTCACCTTGCGTTTGACAGCCACGACGATGGTCTTGTCCATCTTGTTGCTGACCACGACCCCGATCCTTTCCTTGCGCAAGTTCCTGGTTGTTTCCATTCTTTCCTTTATTTACTCAGTTTTCCTGCGAGCTCCCGCTGACGAAGCTCCGTTTTCAGCCGCGCGATGTTCTTCCGCGTCATCTTGAGCAGATTGGGGTTGTCGAGCGGAGAAATCGCATGCTGCAGTTTCAGTTTCTGCAGATAGTTGGTCTCGTTCTCGATCCTTTCGATCAGCTCTTTGTCGCTGAGCTCGCGTATTTCTTTTGTTTTCATGGTCTGACTTCTTTAAAGGGACTATTCCTGATAATCCCTGCGGACGACGAACTTGGTTCTCACGGGCAGTTTCTGTGCTCCGAGACGGAGTGCTTCTTTAGCCACGGCGAGGCTGACGCCTTCCACCTCGAACATGATACGTCCCGGTGTGACGGGGGCGACGAATCCTTCGGGTGAGCCTTTCCCTTTCCCCATACGTACCTCGGCGGGTTTCTTGGTGATGGGTTTGTCGGGGAAGATGCGGATCCACACCTGGCCTTCACGTTTCATATAACGCACGATGGCCTGACGCGCGGCCTCGATCTGGCGCCCGGTGATCCAGGCACTGTCGAGGGTCTTGATCCCGAACGATCCGAAGGCCAGCTGATGCCCGCGCTGGGCGTTGCCCTTCATCCTGCCTTTCTGGCGCCTCCTGTATTTGGTCTTCTTCGGCTGTAACATGATCCAGTCTCTTTAATTGTTTCGCGATTCGTTTATCTGCGGCGGCCGCCCCGGCGGTCCCTCTTCAGGCCGCCCGACCTCTTCATCCCGATGTTAGGCGACAGGTCACGCTTGCCGTACACCTCGCCGTTGCAGATCCACACCTTGATGCCGATGACCCCCACCTTGGTATGTGCTTCGGCCAAAGCATAGTCTATATCGGCACGGAGGGTATGCAGCGGGATACGCCCCTCCTTATAAGTCTCCGAACGGGCCATCTCGGCACCACCCAGACGTCCTGAGATAAGCACCTTGATCCCTTCGGCGCCCATCCGCATCGTCGAGGCGATGGTCATCTTGATGGCACGACGGTAGGAGATCTTGCCCTCCACCTGGCGAGCGATGTTGTTGGCCACGATGGTGGCATCCAGCTCGGGACGCTTCACCTCGTAGATGTTGATCTGCACCTCCTTCTTGGTGATCTTCTTCAGCTCCTCCTTCAGCTTGTCGACCTCCTGGCCGCCTTTGCCGATGATGATCCCCGGACGGGCGGTGTTGACCGTCACCGTGATGAGCTTGAGCGTACGCTCGATGATGATCTTCGAGACACTGGCCTTGGCCAGACGCACGTTCAGATACTCCCGGATCTTGGTGTCCTCCAGGATCTTGTCGGCATAGTCCTTCCCTCCGTACCAGTTGGAATCCCAACCGCGGATGATGCCCAGACGGTTCGATATCGGATTAACTTTTTGTCCCATTTATTTCGTATTATCAGTGTTTTCGGTTTCAACTTCCTGCTGTTCGCCCGTGTTCTCTGGCAGGACGAGGCTGTCGAGCACCACGGTGACGTGGTTCGAGCGTTTGCGGATGCGGTAGGCTCTTCCCTGCGGGGCGGGGCGCAGCCTCTTGAGCGTCCGGGCCTGGTCGACGAAGATCTCCTTGATGTAGAGGTGGCTCTCTTCCACGCGCAACCCTTCGTTCTTCTTCTGCCAGACGTCGATGGCCGAGAGGACCAGTTTCTCCAGGCGCCGGCTGGCCTCTTTGTTGCTGTATTTCAGAAGGTCCAATGCCCTGTTCACCTCGAGACCCCGGATCATGTCGGCCACCAGGCGCATCTTGCGCGGCGAGGTGGGATCGTTGCGCAGCACCGCCCGGTACTGGCTCTTCCTGGCCTCCTTCAAAGCATTGGCACGTTCAGTCTTTCTCTTTCCCATGACTTTTCTTCTTTATGGATTATCTTGCCTTGCCTCCGTGACCTCTCCAGGTGCGCGTGGGGGCGAACTCACCCAGCTTGTGGCCCACCATGTTCTCAGTGATGTACACCGGGATGAACTTGTTGCCGTTGTGCACGGCGATGGTGTGCCCCACGAAGTCGGGAGAGATCATCGAACGACGCGACCAGGTCTTGATCACGGTCTTCTTGCCCGACGCATTCATCTCGAGGATACGTTTCTCGAGCTTGTAATCGATAAAAGGACCTTTTTTCAGCGAACGGCTCATGGCTTAACTATCTTTTTCTTTTTTTCCTTCTTTCAACGATCAGTTTGTTCGACGGCTTGTTCTTGGGCCGTGTCTTGTACCCTTTGGCGGGGAGGCCTTTGCGTGAGCGCGGGTGTCCGCCCGAGGCGCGTCCTTCGCCGCCACCCATGGGGTGGTCGACGGGGTTCATGGCCACACCCCGCACCCGGGGACGACGTCCCAGCCACCGCGAACGGCCGGCCTTGCCCGACTTCACCAGCCCGTGGTCGGAGTTGGAAACGGTGCCAATGGTGGCACGGCAGGTGACCAGCACCATGCGCGACTCGCCCGAGGGGAGCTTCACGATGGCATACTTGCCGTCGCGGCTGGTGAGCTGGGCATAGCTGCCGGCACTGCGCGCCAGTGCCCCGCCCTTGCCGGGATAAAGCTCGATGTTGTGGATCACCGTACCCAGCGGAATGTCGGAGAGGAAGAGCGTGTTGCCCACCTCGGGGGCCGCACCCTTGCCCGACATGATCGTCTGTCCCACTTTCAGGCCGTTGGGAGCGATGATGTAACGCTTCTCTCCATCCTTGTACGCCACCAGGGCGATGCGGGCCGAACGGTTGGGATCGTACTCGATCGTCTTCACCACGGCAGGGATACCGTCCTTGTCGCGTTTGAAGTCGATGATGCGCAACCTGCGCTTGTGACCGCCGCCGAGGTAACGCATCGTCATCTTGCCGGTGTTGTTGCGTCCGCCGCTCTTCTTCAGCGGCGCCAGCAGCGACTTCTCCGGCTTGACGGCAGTGATGTCGTCGAACGTGGCAACGATCCTATGTCTCTGGCCCGGCGTGACCGGTTTCAATTTCCTTACTGCCATAGCTCGTTAGATATTGCTGTAAAAATCAATGGTTTCTCCTTCAGCCAGTGTCACGATGGCTTTCTTGTACGAGGCGGTCTTACCTTCGATGATGCCCGAACGGGTATAGCGGTTCCGCTTCTTTCCGCCGTAACGCATGGTGTTGACACGCTCGACGGTGACACCGTACAGCTCCTCGACGGCCTTCTTGATCTGGAGCTTGTTGGCCCGCTTGTCGACGATGAAACCGTAGCGGTTGAGCGTCTCACCCTGCTGCGTCATCTTCTCTGTCACGATCGGTCTGATCAGTATGTTCATGGCTCTGGTTCGTTACTGATTTTGCAAGGTCTCTTTGAGTGTTTCGATCGCCTTCTCTGAAAAGACCACGGCCCCGGCGTCCATGAGGTGGTAGGTGGTCAGCTCGCCCACGGTGATCACACGCGTCTTCGGCAGGTTGCGCGAAGAGAGAAGGATGTTGTGATCGGGTTCGGGCAGCACAAAGAGCGATTTCTTGTCGGCGATCTGCAGGTTGTTCTCGATCTGGACCATCTCCCTGGTCTTGGGCACCTCCAGGGTGAAGTCCTCGACCACCATCAACTGGTTGTCACGGATCTTGTAAGCCAGGGCCGAGCGGCGTGCCAGACGTTTGACCTTCTTGTTCACCTTGAAATCGTAGTCGCGCGGACGGGGGCCGAAGACGCGTCCTCCACCGCGGAACAGCGGCGAGGCGATGCTGCCGGCACGGGCCGTACCCGTCCCTTTCTGGCGCTTGATCTTGCGCGTGGAGGCCTTCACCTCACCCCGCTCTTTCGACTTGTGCGTGCCCTGATGCTGCGCGGCCAGATACTGCTTCACATCCAGGTAGATGGCGTGATCGTTCGGCTCGGCAGGAAGCAGCCCGTCGTTGAGCTCCACCGTCCTGCCGGTCTCTTTCCCTTCTTTATTCAGTACTTTCAGTTTCATCACTTTGTGATAATTAAGTATGAACCTTTCGGACCCGGTACGGACCCTTTCACCAGCATCAGATTCTCTTCGGGGATGATCTTCATCACCCGCAGCGAGATCATGGCGACCTGACGGCCACCGGTCCTGCCGGCCATCTTCATCCCTTTGAAGACGCGGGAAGGATACGACGAGGCGCCCAGCGATCCCGGGGCACGGTTGCGGTTGTGCTGACCGTGCGTGGCATCACCCACCCCGCGGAAACCGTGACGCTTGACGACCCCCTGGAAACCTTTGCCTTTCGAGACACCCCTTACGTCAACCCAGGTGTCGTCCTTGAAGATCTCCACGGTGAGCGTGTCGCCCAGCTTCACGTCCTCAAAACCGTCGAACTCCACCAGCTTGCGCTTGGGCGTCACGCCGGCCTTCCGGAAATGCCCCAGCATGGGCTTGGTGGTGTTCTTCTCCTTCTTGTCGTCGAAGCCGAGCTGCACGGCATCGTAACCATCCTTCTCCTTGGTCTTGATCTGCGTCACAACACAAGGTCCGGCCTGGATCACCGTCACCGGCACGTTGTTGCCCTCCTCGTCGAAGAGGGATGTCATTCCTATTTTCTTTCCTATCAGTCCTTGCATGACCTTACTACCTTTCTAGTTTCTCAAACCTTGATCTCTACCTCGACGCCGCTGGGCAGCTCAAGCTTCATCAGTGCGTCGATGGTCTTGGGGGTGGAGCTGTAGATGTCCAGAAGACGCTTGTGCGACGCCAGCTGGAACTGTTCCCGCGACTTCTTGTTCACGAACGGTGAACGCAGGACCGTAAAGATCCGCTTGTGCGTCGGCAACGGGATCGGCCCGCTCACAATGGCCCCCGTCGACTTGACCGTCTTCACGATCTTCTCGGCGGACTTGTCCACCAGGTTGTGATCGTACGACTTCAGCTTTATCCGAATTTTCTGGCTCATGCTTCCTTCTCTTGTTTATATTGCACTATACCTTGATGATCCCTTTGATGTTCTCGATCACTTTCTCGGCGATCTCCGGCGGCACCGGTTCGTAGTGTGAGAACTCCATCGACGAGGTGGCCCGTCCCGAGGTGATGGTACGCAGCACCGTCACATAGCCGAAGTTCTCCGACAGCGGCACCTTGGCCTTGATGACGCGGGCACCGGCCTTCGACTCCATGCCTTCGATACGTCCCCGCCGCTTGTTGAAGTCGGTGATCACATCGCCCATGTACTCCTCGGGCGTCACCACCTCGGCCGACATGATCGGCTCGAGCAGGATAGGATCGCCTTTGGGAGCAGCGTTCTTGAAGGCATGCTGGGCAGCGATCTGGAACGACAGCGAGTCGGAGTCGACGGGGTGGTACGACCCGTCCTTGACCACCACCTTGAGATTGTCCATGGGGAAGCCGGCGAGCGGGCCGTTCTGCATGGCGATCTCGAAACCTTTCTGAATGGCCGGCATGAACTCCTTGGGGATGTTGCCGCCTTTCACCTCATCGATGAACTGCAGGCCGGTGACACCTTCGTCGGCCGGTCCGATCTCCACGACGATGTCGGCGAACTTACCTTTGCCGCCCGTCTGCTTCTTGAACACCTCGCGGTGCTCCACGGTCTTGGTGAGCGCCTCTTTGTAGGCCACCTGCGGCTGTCCCTGGTTGCATTCCACACCGAACTCCCGCTTGAGGCGGTCGACGAGGATCTCCAGATGAAGCTCACCCATGCCGCTGATGATGGTCTGGCCCGAAGCCTCGTCGGTCCTCACCTTGAAGGTGGGATCTTCCTCGGCCAGCTTGGCCAGGGCCGCCCCCAGCTTGTCGACGTCGGCCTGCGTCTTGGGCTCGATGGCCACGCCGATGACCGGCTCGGGGAAGGTCATCGACTCCAGCGAGATAGGCCGCTGGAAGTCAGTGATGGTATCTCCGGTCTTGATATCTTTCAGTCCCACGGCTCCGCAGATGTCGCCCGCCTCGATGACATCGCGCGGGTTCTGCTTGTTGGCATGCATCTGGTAGAGCCGGTTGATACGGTCTTTTTTGTTGGTACGGGGGTTGAGCACCGTCATGCCCGGGGTGATCTTCCCCGAATAGACGCGCAGGTAGACCAACCGCCCCACGTAAGGGTCGGTGGCGATCTTGAAGGCCAGGGCCGCCAGCGGCGCCTTGGGGTCGGGATCACGGGTGATCTCTTCGCCCGTCTTGGGGTTGATGCCCTTCACCGGCCCGATGTCAAGCGGGCTGGGCAGATAAGCCACGATGGCATCCAGAAGACGCTGGATGCCTTTGTTCTTGAAGGCCGACCCGCACATCACCGGCACGATGGTGCCGTCGATGGTAGCACGGCGGATCACGGCCGCCATCTCGTCAGGGGTGATGGAGTCGGGATCCTCAAAGTATCGTTCCAGCAGTTCGTCGTCCTTCTCGGCGACGGCCTCCACCAGCTTGTTGCGCCACTCGGCTGCCTCATCGGCCAGCTCGGCCGGGATCTCTTCCAGACTGTACTTCGTGCCGAGGGTCTCATCATCATACCATACCACGGCCTTGTTCTCCATCAGGTCGATGACACCCCGGAAAGAGTCTTCCGAGCCGATGGGGATCTGGACGGGCACGGGGTTGGCCCTCAGCTTATCACGTATCTCATTGACGACACCGAAGAAATCGGCACCGACACGGTCCATCTTGTTGACGAAGGCGATGCGCGGCACACCGTACTTGTCGGCCTGGCGCCATACCGTCTCCGACTGGGGTTCGACACCGCTCACGGCACAGAAAACGGCCACGGCCCCGTCGAGGACACGCAGCGAACGCTCCACCTCCACGGTGAAGTCGACATGACCGGGGGTGTCGATGATGTTGATCTTGTACTCTTCGCCCTTGTACTTCCAGTAAGTGGTTGTAGCAGCCGAGGTAATGGTGATCCCGCGTTCCTGCTCCTGCACCATCCAGTCCATCTGGGCAGCACCGTCGTGCACCTCACCGATGCGGTGCGTGATCCCCGTATAGAAGAGGATACGCTCCGTCGTAGTGGTCTTGCCCGCATCGATGTGGGCCATGATCCCGATGTTCCTCGTATATTTCAGACGGTCTGTCATGCTCTCTGATCTCTGCTTCGACGGTTAGAACCGGAAGTGTGCAAAAGCTTTGTTGGCCTCGGCCATCCGGTGCATATCTTCTTTCTTCTTGAAAGCTCCGCCCTCCTTGTTGTAGGCTGCGATGATCTCGGCCGCCAGCTTCTCGCTCATGCTCTTGCCGTTGCGTTTACGGGCAAAGAGGATGAGGTTTTTCATGCTGAGCGACACCTTCCTGCTGGGCCGCACCTCGATAGGCACCTGGAAGGTGGCCCCCCCGACGCGGCGGCTCTTCACCTCCACCTGCGGGGTGACGTTCTCCAGCGCCTTCTTCCATACCTCCAGAGGGGAGATGTCCTCCTTCTTCATCTTCTCGGCGACGATGTCCATCGCGTTGTAGAAGATCTTGAAAGCAAGGTTCTTCTTGCCCTGGAGCATCAGGTTGTTGACGAACTGCGTCACCAGGGGGTCGTTATAACGCGGGTCCGGCAGGATGGTCCTCTTTTTGGGTTTTGCTTTCCTCATGGCAAAAAAATATTCTTATTATTTCTTCGGTTTCTTCGTTCCGTACTTCGAGCGGCGTTGGGTACGGCCTTCAACGCCGGCGGCGTCCAGGGCGCCGCGGATCAGGTGGTAACGCACGCCGGGGAGGTCTTTCACACGTCCTCCGCGGATCAGAACGATGGAGTGCTCCTGCAGGTTGTGCCCTTCGCCGGGAATGTAGGCGTTCACCTCCTTGCCGTTGGTCAGACGCACCCTGGCCACCTTACGCATGGCCGAGTTCGGCTTCTTCGGTGTGGTGGTGTATACACGTACACACACACCCCGACGCTGCGGACAGGCATCCAGCGCAGGCGCCTTGCTCTTCTCAACGATCTTCTTGCGTCCCTTCCTTACTAACTGTTGTATTGTAGGCATAAAACAGCTTTTTATTGAATTTGAAAATTGGACTGCAAAGGTATTCTTTTTTTTTAAAAAACAACATTCTTTTGACGGATTTCTTCCTCCGTCCCTCAGCTCACACCTGCTTATATATATAAAGGTATGATCCGACTGCAGGCCCCGGGAAAGAATTCATCCGCAGATTGTTTTCTTCTCCCGGAAAACAGCGGCACAAAAATATACTTTTTTGCCAAATTGAAAAAATATGGGCTTCTTTTTTCAAATTTTTGTTTCTCAGCCGCTAACGCTTCCCGCACTTTCATCGACCCGGAACGGCTTGACGGAAAACAAAAAATTATTACTTTTGGTGCACTTTTCCGCGAGGAAATTATTTTGTTCAATCATAGATAATTACAAAAAAAGATGAAAACGTACCAGACGAAACAGATCCGTAATGTAGTGCTGTTGGGGAATGCCGGTTCGGGCAAGACCACGCTGGCCGAGTCGATGATGTACATCGGCGGGGTGATCGACAGGAAAGGGAGCATCGACCAGAAGAACACGGTCTCCGACTACAATCCCGTTGAACTGGAGCAGGGCAGCTCGGTGTTCTCCACGGTGCTTTTTACTGAATACAAGGATCATAAGATCAATTTCCTGGATGCACCGGGGCTGGACGACTTCTCCGGCCAGGCGGTGGCGGCCATCCATCCGGCCGACATGGCCCTGATCCTGATCAATGCCCCCAACGGCGTGGAGGTGGGCACCGAGATCCACTACCGTCACACCGACGAAAGGGACAAACCGGTCACCTTCGTCATCAACGGCCTGGACCACGAAAAAGCCAGCTACGAGAAGAGCATCGAAACCCTCAGGGAGAGCTTCGGCTCAAAACTGGCCATCATTCAGTTCCCCGTCAACGAGGGCGACACCTTCAACGCCATCGTCGATGTGCTGAAGATGAAGATGTACAAGTACAGCGGCGGCAAGACGGAGGTGCTGGACATCCCCGCCGAGCTGCGTGACAGAGCCGAAGAGCTCCACAACGAGCTGGTGGAAAAAGCCGCCGAGAACGACGAAGGGCTGATGGAACTCTTCTTTGAGAAAGAATCGCTCGACGAGGAGGAGATGCGCAAAGGCATCAAGGAAGGTCTGCTGCGGCGCGACCTGATGCCGGTGTTCTGCACCTCGGCCAAAAAAGACGTGGGGGTCGACCGTCTGCTGGAGTTCATCATCAACACCGCCCCGGCACCCGACGAGATGCCCGCCCCCGTCAACTCCAAAGGCGAAGAGGTACCCTGCGACCCCAAAGGGCCTGTCTCTCTCTTCGTCTTCAAGACCTCCATCGAGGAACACATCGGCGAGGTCAACTTCTTCAAGGTGATGTCGGGTGAGCTGAAAGAGGGAATGGACCTCATCAACACCACGGTCTCGGCCAAGGAACGCATCAACCAGATCTTCGTCACCGCCGGAAAGAAACGTGAGAAGGTGACCTCGATGGTGGCCGGCGACATAGGGAGCACGGTGAAACTGAAGAGCACCAAGACCAACCATACGCTCAATGAGCCGGGACAGGACTGGACCTGGCCGGCCATCGAATATCCGCGTCCCAAATACCGCACGGCCATCAAGGCGGTCAATGAATCGGACGACGAGAAACTGGGCGAAGCCCTCTCCCGTTTCCACGAAGAAGATCCCGCCGTGCTCATCGAATATTCCAAAGAACTTAAGCAGATCATCATCCACGGCCAGGGCGAGCATCATCTCAACATCCTCAAGTGGCATCTCGACAACATCTTCAAGATAGAGACGCAGTTCATGCCGCCCAAGATCCCCTATCGTGAGACGATCACGAAGGTGGCACAGGCCTCCTACCGTCACAAGAAGCAGTCGGGTGGTGCCGGCCAGTTCGGTGAGGTGCACCTGGTCATCGAGCCTTACCGCGAGGGGGCTCCCGACCCTGACACCTACAAGGTCAACGGCAAGGAGATCAAGGTAACCGTCCGCGACAAGCAGGAGATCGACCTCGACTGGGGCGGTAAGCTGGTCTTCTACAACTGCATCGTCGGCGGAGCCATCGATGCCCGTTTCCTGCCGGCCATCCTCAAAGGCATCATGGAACGCATGGAGGAAGGACCGCTCACCGGCTCCTATGCCCGTGACATACGTGTCGCGGTGTACGACGGCAAGATGCACCCGGTCGACTCCAACGAGATCTCCTTCAAGCTGGCCGGCCGCAACGCCTTCAGCATGGCCTTCAAGGAGGCCGGTCCCAAGATCATGGAGCCGATCTATCTGGTGAACGTCTGGGTGCCCAGCGACAGGATGGGCGACGTGATGAGCGACCTACAGGGCCGCCGCGCCATCGTCATGGGCATGACCAGCGAGAAAGGGTTCGAGAAGATCACGGCCAAGGTACCGCTGGCCGAAATGAACAAATACTCCACAGCCCTCAGCTCACTGACCAACGGCCGCGCCATCTACACCATGGAATTCTCCGAGTACCAGCAGGTGCCGGCAGAGATCCAGGAAGAGCTGCTCAAAGCCTACGAGGCCGAACAGCAGGAAGAATAAAAAAAGCTGCCTCCGGGCAGCTTTTTTTTGCATCATCCCTTCCCGCTCAGCGGAAGATGGGATGGGCATAGGCCTTCACATCCTCGCCGGTGATGGTGTTGCCGCAGAGGATGATGAGCCGTTCGATGACGTTGCGGAACTCCCGCACGTTGCCGGTCCAGTTGATCTTCTTCAGCTCCTCGATGGCATCGTCGGTGAATTTCTTCACGGGCATGCCGTACTCGCCGCAGATCATCTCCGAGAAATGGCGGGCCAGCAGGGGGATGTCCTCGAGCCGTTCGTTGAGCGACGGCACATGGATGATGATGACGCTGAGACGGTGGTAGAGGTCTTCGCGGAAGGTGCCTTTGCGTATCTCTTCCATCAGGTCTTTGTTGGTGGCGGCGATGACGCGCACGTCGACGGGGATGTCTTTGTCGCTGCCTACGCGGCTGATCTTGTTCTCCTGCAAGGCCCGCAGCACCTTGGCCTGGGCCGAGAGGCTCATGTCGCCTATCTCATCGAGGAAAAGGGTCCCTCCCTGCGCCTGCTCGAACTTGCCCTTGCGCTGCTTGTATGCCGAGGTGAACGATCCTTTCTCATGGCCGAACAGCTCGCTCTCGATGAGCTCCGAAGGGATGGCCGCACAGTTGACCTCGACGAAAGGACCTTTGGCGCGGCGGCTCTTCTCATGCAGCTGATGCGCCACCAGCTCCTTGCCCGTGCCGTTGGCCCCCGTGATGAGTACCCGCGCCTCAGTGGGCGCCACCCGGTCGATCAGCTCCTTCACCTTGCGGATGGCCGGCGACTCCCCCACGATCTCATACTTCTTGCTGATCTTCTTCTTGAGCACCTTCGTCTCGGTGATGAGATTGCTCTTGTCAAGCGCATTGCGCAGGGTGATCAACAGACGGTTCATGTCGGGCGGCTTCTCGATGAAGTCGTACGCCCCCTTCTTGATGGCCTCGACAGCCGTGTCGATGTTGCCGTGGCCCGAGATCATGATCACCTGGGTCTCGGCTCCTTCCTCCATGATCTTCTCCAGCACCTCGATGCCGTCCATCTTGGGCATCTTGATGTCACACAGCACCACATCGTAAGGGTTCTTGCGGAACATCTCCAGGCCGGAAGGACCGTCCTCGGCCACATCCACCGTGTACCCCTCATATTCGAGGATGTCTTTCAGCGTGTTGCGAATGCTCTTCTCGTCGTCGATCACCAGGATGGAAGCCATAGCAAAGAGGTTGGTTTCAGTGTTGCTGCCGCATCAGCCAGTCGACCACGGCCCCTTCCTTCAGGGCGTACCTGCTCAGGCTCAGGCGGCGGATGTTCGTTTTCGTGAGGATAAAGTTAACAAAAATCGTGGCGGGCACGATCATCTCCACCCGGAAGGGTTCCATTCCCTTCATCTTTTCTCTTTCCCGGGTAGTGGAGGCCACGAGCTGGTCACGCACCTCACGGAAGACGGGGAGCGGCATTTCCACGGCAGGCACATCCGTGGCGGGAAGAAGCCGGCGTGCCGCCGCCACGTCGTGTAAGGTGTCGAAAGTACCCGAGGCCCCGACAAGATGAACGGGACGGTATTCCCGTACCGCCTCCCAGAGAGGTTGCAGCTCCCCGTCGAAAAAGTCTTCCAGTTGCAGCACCTCCCCTGCCTTTGCCGGGTCGGAGAGAGGGAAACGCTCGATGATGCGGGCCATGCCTAGGGGAAAGCTCTTCTGCCACAGGGGCCCCGAGGAGGGCTCAGCGATGATGAACTCATTGCTTCCTCCGCCGATGTCGAGGATCATGAAGACGCCGTCGGGCTGCAGGCTGCGTGTCACACCCAGATAGATGAGACGGGCCTCCTCGTCGCCGCTGATCACCTGGACTTCGATGCCTGTGGCTTTGCGTATCTTTTCGAGCAGCTGCGGGGTGTTGGTGGCCGTCCGCAGGGCCGAGGTGCCGTAGGCCAGGACCGTCTCCGCCCCGGTGCGGTCGATCACTTCGCGGTAATGATGCAGGGCCTGGAGCGCCCGCTCCTGGGCTGCCGGCGAGAGAAGTCCCTGCTGGAGGCCCTCTCGTCCCAGCTTGACCGGCACCTTCTCGAAACCGACCTCCTCCATTCGCCCTGGCCCGTCGACATCGACAAGGAGCAGGTTGAAGGTGTTGGTACCCAGGTCGATCACTGCCACACGGTGCCCTACCACGGATGTGCCTGACATCAGTAGTTCCTGTAACGCAGCCAGCGCCACAGCTCCTTCCACGAGACCTTTTTGCCGTACATCAGGATACCGGTACGATAGATGCGGGCGGCCACCCACACCATCCCCAGGAAAGTGAGATAGAGCAGGCCCACCGAGAGGAACAGCTGCCATGCCGGTACCCCGTACGGCAGACGGGCCATCATCACCACGGGAGCGGTGAAGGGGATGATCGACCCCCAAAAGGCGATGCCGCTGTCGGGGTTCTGGAAAGCCCCCATCGCGATGAAGAGGGCGATGAGCAAGGGGATGGTCACCGGCATCATGAACTGCTGGGTGTCGGTCTCGTTGTCCACGGCAGCACCGATAGCTGCAAAGAGGGAGGCATACAACAGGTACCCTCCCAGGAAATAGAGGAAAAAGGCTCCCAGGATCAGGGGCCAGTTGACCGAGGCGATGGCCTCGAAGACCGCATTGCCGGCCATGAGGTCCCCCAGGTCCAGCGCGTCACTGCCGCCGGCGGCATCCGGCGGGGTCACCTGCCCGGAAAAAAGACTCCGGGGCGCCGGCGTCGTCTGCTGCCCCTGGTCACCACCCCCCAGCATCTGCGTCACCCCCGCCACGATCACCAGCGTCAGTACGATCCAGAGGAAGAACTGGGTGAGCCCCACCAGAGCAATGCCGATGATCTTGCCCATCATCAGCTGAACAGGTTTGACCGACGAAACCAGCACCTCCACGATGCGGTTGGTCTTCTCTTCGATGACACCACGCATCACCATCGCCCCGAACATGAAAGTGAGCATGTAGATCAGCAGCCCTCCCACGTAAGCGATGGCCATGGCTACCGTCGTACTGGTCTGCTTCTCCTCCCCCGTCTCACTGACCTGAATGGTCTGTAAACGGATGTTGGTCTCCACCTGCTTGAGGATCTTGTCGAGGTCACGGATATGATAGGACAGCAGTTTCCGTTTTTCGATCTCTTTTTCCAGGCTGGTCTCGATGTAGTTCACCACCTCGAGAGGAGGCTGTTTCCGGGAAAAGAGGATGGCTGCCGAGGGGACGTAGCTTACCTGGGGTGTCAGGACCAGCACACCGTAATAGCCCATACGGTCGAAATTGCGCTTAAGCGAATCGAGCGGGACGTTCTCCAGGTAGTCGAACTTCAGGTATTCCGTAGAATGCAGCACTCCCCGAAAAAGCTCTCCTCCCTGTTCCACCACCGCGATGCGGCGCACCTCCTTGGTGCCGGAGGTCATGATCAGTGCCGGGATCACGACAAAGGCCGCCATGAAAAGAGGTGTGAGCAGCGTGAGGATGATGAACGACTTCTTTCTGACGCGGGTAAGATATTCCCTTTTGATGATCAGAGTGGTCTTGTTCATGATCGGTCAGATGTTATGGTGGTATTCTCTTTTTCGGCATCTTTACCTGTGGCCTCCTCGACCACACGGATGAAGATCTCGTTCATGCCCGGGGTGATCTTATTGAACGACAAGATCTTCCCGGCATCCAGCAACATCCTCAGCGCATCATTGGATGTGCCGCGGTCGTGGATGCGAATGCGCACGAGACTGGTGTTCCCTTCCTGGGTGTGTTTGATGATGCTGAACCGCGAATTGAGCGTGGCGGTGAGGAGGTTGACCTGTCCTTCGAAGCGTACTTCGTACTCATTGGAAGCGTAGCGGGCCCGTATCTGATCGATAGGTCCTTCCAGGAGGGTATGGCCCCGGTCGATGAGGGTGATGTGGTCACACAACTCCTCCACCGAGCCCATGTCGTGGGTGGAGAAGATGATGGTAGCGCCCTCGTCGCGCAGGGCAAGGATCTCTTTCTTGAGCATGCGGGTGTTGATGGGATCGAAGCCGGTGAAAGGCTCGTCGAAGATGAGGAGGCGGGGCCGGTGGATCACCGTCACGATGAACTGCACTTTCTGCTGCATCCCTTTGGAGAGCTCCTCCACTTTCTTGTTCCACCAGGAGGTGATGCCGAACTTTTCGAACCATCGTTTCAGACGGCGCAAGGCTTCGTGGCGGGAGAGTCCTTTCAGCTGAGCCAGGTAGAGGGCCTGCTCACCCACCTTCATCTTTTTGTACAGCCCGCGCTCCTCGGGCAGGTAGCCGATGCTGTGGATATCATCACCTTGCATCGGCCGGCCCCCGAAGAGCAACTCCCCCTCGTCGGGGGCGGTGATGCGGTTGATGATGCGTATCAGCGTGGTCTTGCCGGCCCCGTTAGGACCCAGCAAACCATAGATCGAGTTCTCAGGGACCGTCACCGTCACACGGTCGAGGGCCGTGTGTCCCGCATAACGTTTGACGATCTCCCTGGCCTGTAAAAGATCCATGAAAAAGATATTTAGCTAGATTATTCAAAAAAGTGCTTCAGTCGTTCGAAGAAATTTTTGTCGTGCTTGGGCGGCCGGGGCCGGAAGGCCTCGGAGGATTCGAGTTTTTCCATGAGCTTTTTCTCCTCGCGCGTGAGGTCTTTGGGTATCCAGACGTTCACATAGATCAGCAGGTCGCCCCGTCCGTAACCGTGGATATCGGGCAGTCCCTTGCCGCGTATGCGGAGGATCTTGCCCGGCTGGGTGCCGGGTTCTATCTTGATCTTGATCTTACCGTCGACGGCAGGCACCTCCACCTGGGTGCCGAGGGCGGCCTGGGGAACACTGATGTAAAGGGGATAGATAAGGTTCTGTCCGTCGCGTATCAGCTCGGGGTGTTTGATCTCTTCGATGAGGACGATCAGGTCGCCCTTGAGGCCGCCGCGGCGGGCGGCGTTGCCGCGCGAGTTGAGCGACAGCTGCATGCCGTCCTCCACGCCGGCGGGGATGTTGATCTCGATGACCTCCTCGCCTTTCACCACACCTTCACCGTGGCATACGGGACACTTCTCGCTGATGATCCTGCCCTGGCCGTGGCAGGTGGGACAGGTGGTGGTGGTCTGCATCCTGCCCAGGAAGGTGTTGGCGATGCGGGTCACCTGACCATGGCCGTGGCAGGTAGGACAGGTGTGATAAGCCCTGCCGTCACGGGCGCCGGTGCCTCCACACGCCTCACAGGGTACATCCTTGCGCACCTTGATCTTCTTCTTCACCCCGTGGGCGATCTCCTCCAGCGTCAGCTGCACCTTGACGCGTATGTTGCTGCCCCGCTGACGGGACCCCGAACGGCTGTTGAATCCGCTGAAACCGAAACCGCCGAAGATATCCCCGAAATGCTCAAAGATGTCCTCGATGTTCATCCCGCCGCCGCTGAAGCCTGAGGCACCGCCACTCACGCCTGCATGACCGTACCGGTCATACATCTCCCGCTTCTCCGGGTCGCTCAGCACCTCATACGCCTCGGCAGCCTCCTTGAACTTCTCCTCTGCCTCCGGATCGCCGGGATTTTTGTCGGGGTGGTATTTCAGTGCCTGCTTGCGGTAGGCTTTCTTGATCTCCTCCTGTGTGGCTGTACGGGATATCCCCAGGACAACGTAATAATCTCTTTTGGCCATACTTCAGGCAGTTTGACGAACAGCTCTCACAGCGTCCGCCCGTAAAAATACCGAATCTTGGGCAGAGGTGGAAATCATTCGCCCACCACCACCTTGGCGTGACGCAACACTTTCTCTTTCAGGAAGTATCCTTTCTGCAACACGTCCACCACCTTTCCCTTGAGCTCTTCCCCGGGAGCGGGGATCTTGCTCAGGGCCTCGTGCAGTTCGGGGTCGAAAGGCTGATGGAGGGCTTCCATCTCGCTCACTCCGTTCTGTCTGAGAAAGTCCATCAGCTTGTTGTAGATCAGACGGATCCCCTCGACGTAACTGCTGCACTCCTCTCCTTCGGGCATGGAGCTCATCGCCCGCTCGAAATCATCCACCACGGGCAGGAGCGACAACAACACCTGTTCACCACCGTATTTCGCCAGGTCGGCTTTCTCCTTCAGGGTCCGTTTCCTGAAGTTGTCAAACTCGGCCGAAAGCCGGAGATAACGGTCGTGCAACTCCTCATATTCCCCCTTCAGCTCCTCGTAAAGAGCCTTGTAGGAAGGGTGTTTTTTCTTCTCCTTTTTTTCCTGCTGTCCCTTTTGTTCCTGGTTCTCTTTATGCTTGTCTTCCATTTCGTTCTGTTTCTCCTTTCTTTCTTTTTCTTCCTTTTTGCCGGTCATTTCACATCTGTTTTTAAGATGTCAGTTTCGCCCTGCAAATAACTTGCCAAGCAATCCGTTTTGCCAATTTGACAGCTGCCGTCTCACGCTGCAGGTTGTTGTGATCACACCCGCCGGATATCCGCACCCAGGGTACGCAGTCGTTCGTCGATCCGTTCGTAACCGCGGTCGATCTGTTCGATGTTGTGGATGGTGCTGGTGCCTTCGGCCGAGAGGGCGGCGATGAGGAGGGCCACGCCGGCACGTATGTCGGGAGAGGTCATGGTGGTGGCCCGGAGGGGATACTCCCTGTCGAGGCCGATGACCGTGGCACGGTGCGGGTCGCAGAGGATGATGCGGGCCCCCATATCGATGAGTTTATCGACAAAGAAGAGACGGCTCTCGAAAAGACGCTGATGGATGAGCACGCTGCCCCGCGCCTGTGTGGCCGTGACGAGGAAGACGCTCAGCAGGTCGGGCGTCAGGGCCGGCCAGATGCCGTCGGCCAGCGTCATCACCGACCCGTCCAGGAAGCTCTCGATGGTGTAATGTTCCTGGGCGGGGACGATGAGGTCGTCACCCTCTTCTTCAACGTGTATACCCAGACGCCGGAAAGCTTCGGGGATGAGGCCGAGGTGCTGGAGCGAGACCTGACGTATGCGCAGCTCCGAGGCGGTCATCGCGGCCATGCCGATGAAGCTGCCCGTCTCGATCATGTCGGGCAGGAGGGTGTGTTCACATCCATGGAGACGGTCGACTCCCTCGATATGCAGCAGGTTGGATCCCACGCCGCTGATACGTGCACCCATGGCGTTGAGCATACGGCACAGCTGCTGGACGTAGGGCTCGCAGGCGGCGTTGAAGAGGGTGGTGGTCCCCCGGGCCATGACAGCCGCCATCACGAGGTTGGCTGTGCCGGTCACCGAGGCTTCGTCGAGGAGCATGTATGTCCCTTGCAGTCCCTTGCTATGCAGGACGAAGGCCTGCTCCTGCTCATCGTAACGGAAGGAGGCACCCAGGCGCTCGAAGCCTTTGAGGTGGGTGTCGATGCGGCGGCGTCCTATCCTGTCACCACCGGGACGGGGAATATATCCTGTGCCGGTGCGGGCCAGCATGGGGCCGGTGACCATCACCGAGCCGCGCAGGCTGCCGGCCAGCTCGCGAAAAGCCTCGGAACGCAACACCGCCGTATCCAGCGAAGGTGTGCGGAACGACCAGCTGTGGTCGTCGAGCCGGCGCACCTGCGTACCCACCAGCTGCACCAGCTCGATCATACGCATCACATCACGTATGCGGGGGACGTTGTGCACCACCACCTCCTCATCCGTGAGAAGGGTGGCCGCAATGATCTGCAGTGCCTCGTTCTTGGCCCCCTGCGGCGTGATCGCCCCCGAGAGCCGTCTGCCTCCCCTCACCAGGAAAGTGGCCATGGTGTGCGGTTACTTGTTCTTGCGCTGGTTCTTCTTCTTGCGATAGTTCTTCTGCTGCGACTGCTGCGGGGGCAGGAGCTCGCGGGCATCCTTCAGCGTCACACCCTCGGGCACACGCAGCGCCCCGCCGGTGATCTCCTCGATGTCCTTGAAGATCACCTGGTCGCTCACCTGCGGACGGTTCCAGGTGAGGTACTGTTTCTTCATCTGGTTGGCGATCATCACGACGGCCTGCTGTCTGGCCTCACCCTCTTCCATCTTTGCCACCTCACGCAGCATCTCTTCGATGAGATAACCGTAATGCTTGTAACGGATGGTATGTTCGCTGTACGGCACCCGGCGTGGCGGCTCCTGCAGACGCTCTTCCGTGGGCAGGGGGAAAGGCGCGTCGATGTCCAGGTCGAAATCGGCCATGATCGCCAGATGATCCCACAGCTTGTGTTCGTAGTCCTCCATCTCGCGCGTCTGGGGATACATGTTGGCCATGATGGCGATGATGGTGCGGGCCGCCAGGTTACGCTCCTCACGGTCGGGGATGCGCTTCATATGATCCACCATCCGCTGGATATTGCGGCCGTACTCGGGAAGCTTCAATGGTTCCCGCGAAGTGTTGTAATCAAATTTCTTTCTCATGGGTTGTTCCTATGTTTTTCCGGGTTCGTTCGCCGGTATGCAGGTGACCTTCCGCAAGGCTCTTCGTCCGTCAGGAGAAAGATGCCGGGAGGCGTCCGGCAACAGGGACCACAGAGGTCAGGCGACCGGATCGATAATTCTCAACTTTGCAAATTTAAGCAATAATTGCTTTTGTCCGAAATCTTTGAAGAAAACGGTAGCACGTGTATCGGGATATTCCCCTTCCACCTGGAGGACCTTGCCTGTGCCGAAGCGGGCGTGTTCCACCTCCATGCCGGCGCGTATCTTGCGTGGATCGTCGGGTTTGAAGCCGGGCCGCGGGGCGGGTGCCGCAGGAGGTGAGGCATGCCCACGCCGGGGGATGGTCTCCCTGCCGTTGTGCTGAGGAGGGGGCGCCGGGGCGGGACGGCCTCCCGCCATCTGACCCGTGGCCGGGAAACGCACATAGCGCGGATCCAGCTCACGCAGAAAACGACTGGGCTTGCCGGGGGTGATGTTGCCCCAGCGGTAACGCGTATTGGCATAGCTGATGGTCACCCGCTCACGGGCCCGGGTGAGGGCCACATAGAAAAGACGACGCTCCTCCTCCAGCTCTTTCTGCGTACCCAGCGACATCTGCGAAGGGAAGAGATTCTCCTCCATGCCGGCGATGAAGACATGACGGAACTCCAGTCCTTTGGCAGCATGGACGGTCATCACCTTCACCGTGTCGGCCAGGTCACCGGTGTCGGTATCCTGGTCGGTGAGGAGCACGACGTTCTGCAGGAACTCGTCGAGGCGCACCATGCGGTCGATCTGCTCCGGCGCCTCGATGAACTCGCTGATACTGTTGAGCAGCTCGCGTACATTCTCGTATTTGCTCACCTCCTCGGCGGTGGTGCCGTGGAGTTCTTTGAGGATGCCGCTCTCGCGTGTGATGAGGTAGGCCAGCTCGTAGGCGTCGAGGCTGTCCTGACGGGCGGCGAAACCGCTGATCATCTCCACGAAGCCTTTCAGGCGGTTGCGGGTGGCGGGGCTGATCTTCACGCCGAAGGCCTCGGGGTCGGAAGCCACCTCCCACAGGGGCACGTCGCGCTCGTTAGCCGCCGCCTCCAGCCGCTCCAGCGTCGTCTTACCGATACCCCGCGCCGGATAGTTGACGATGCGCCGGAAAGCCTCGTCATCGGCATGGTTGACCACCAGCCGGAAATAGGCCAGCACATCCTTGATCTCCTTGCGCTGGTAGAAAGAGAGCGTCCCCCATACCTTGTATGGGATGTTGCGGCGGCGCAGCGCCTCCTCAAAAGCCCGCGACTGGGCATTGGTACGGTACAGAATGGCAAAATCACCATAACGCCACCGCTCCTGCATATGCTCGTCAAAGATCCTGCCGGTGATCAGAAAAGCTTCCTCCTTGTCGGTGTCGGCCTCCAGCACCTCGATGGGCAGCCCCTCCTCGTTTTGCGAATAGACCTCCTTGGGTATCTGCCCGGCATTGTTGCGTATCAGACTGTTGGCCGCCCGGACGATGACCCTGGTGGAACGATAGTTCTGCTCCAGCTTGAAAAGACGCGCCTCGGGAAAGTCCTTCTGGAAGTTGAGGATGTTCTCGATACGCGCACCGCGGAACGAATAGATGCTCTGGGCATCATCCCCCACCACCGAAAGGTTCTTGTGCTCTTCCGAGAGTTTTTTCACGATCATGTACTGCGCCATGTTGGTGTCCTGGTACTCATCCACGAGGATGTAGTGGAAGAAGTTGCGGTATTTTTCCAGGACATCGGGGAAATCACGAAAGAGAATATTGATGTTGAGCAGCAGATCGTCGAAGTCCATGGCGTCGGCCTTGTAACACCGGCGGGCGTAGATGCGGTATATCTCGCCCATTCTCTCCATCCGGCGCATACGGTCCTGCTGCACCAGCTCGGCGATGCCGGAATACTGGCGGGCGGTGATAAGCAGGTTCTTGGCCCAGGAGATCCTGCCGTGCACCACCGAAGGCTTGTACACCTTGTCATCCAGTTTGAGCTCTTTGACGATGCTCTTGATGAGGTTGCGGGAGTCCTGTGTGTCGTAGATGGTGTAGCTGGGGGTATAACCCAGCTTGTCGGCTTCGGAGCGCAGGATACGGGCGAAGATGGAATGGAAGGTCCCCATCCAGAGACGGCGTGCCTCGTCGTCGCCCACCAGCTGACGGATGCGCTCGCGCATCTCGCCGGCGGCCTTGTTGGTGAAGGTGAGGGCCAGGATCTTCCATGGCGGCACCTTCTGTTTCAGCAGCCAGGCAATGCGGTAGGTCAGCACACGCGTCTTCCCCGAGCCCGCCCCCGCAATGATCAGCGACGGCCCTTCGGTATGCAGCACAGCCTCACGCTGCGCCTCGTTCAGATCGTTCAGGAAAGCCTCGTCCATACCCATTCCAGTGGCCAAAAATAAGGATAGTTTGCCAGAAATATCCCTCTCATGCCGGGCTTTCTCCCCCGAAGTTATGAACACCACGCCCTGCCCTTTTCCCGTCAAGGTGGATAGCGGATAAAATATTTTGCACTATTTTCGTTATCTGATTGACCGGACCATCTCCGGGTCGAACGATCGCCCATGACAGGACAACATACACATACACATATTGGAAAAGGCTTGCGCGGGGTCGCTCTTTTCCTTTTTTTGATCTTCCTACCCGCCCCCGGTACGATGGGGCAGATCACGGGACCGGGGGCTTCGGCGGTGGATACGGCGCATTATCCCACCGACACGCTGGGGCTGCGTCGCGATCCCGTCTTTGTCTGGTGCGGCGGCAGTGATCCTTCCGTACGGGGGACGCTGCGGGCCGTGCCGCCGGGAGGCAGCGGGGTGATGGACTTCGTCTGGAAGATGTTCGACCCCGCTCTTTTCGCCTACGATTCGCTCATCCTGAGCGAGAGCGGTGTGACAAGCTCCACCGCCACGGGCCTCAACAGCGGCGGCTACGCCGTCCGCATCACCGACGGCAGCAGCTACGACACCACCCTCTATGCCTGGGTGCTCATCGACACTCCCTATGTGAGCATCGCCATCCAGCAGAACAAATGCCACCGGCTGGCTCTCGCGCGCGAGATAGCCGTCACACCTTTCTATCTCTACGACCCCGGCGACTCGTCGGCCCTGCCTCTGCCCAACGGCCTCGATGTGTTGTGGTCCTCCTCACCCCCTTCCTCCATCCCCTATCCGGAGGTGGATGAGAACCCCAAGACCACCTACTCCCCTCCTCTCGAGGATACATGGTACTATCTTACCGTCACCGACAGTTTCGGCTGCAGCGCCCGCGGCGAGGTGTTCGTGGAGACCATCCAGGTGAAGGCCGACTTCGACCTCGACCCCAGCGAGGGGGAGGCTCCGCTGGAGGTCACCTTCATCAACAACTCCCGCAATGCCGTCTCCTACCTGTGGGATCTGGGCGACAGCACCTTCTCCGAGCTGGAGGTGCCGGAACCCCACACCTACTTTATCCCCACCCCGCCCCACGACGACTATGTGGTGAAACTCCTGGTGCGGGGGAAGAAGTTCCCCGGCGGTTACTGCATGGACACCCTCTCCAAGACCATCAAGGTAACCCCCTCGGCCCTAGAGATCCCCAACGTCTTCACCCCCAACGGCGACTCGTTCAATGACTATTTCCGTGTCTACAGCAAGTCGCTGCGTTATATCCACGTGAAGGTGTTCAACCGCATGGGATACAAGGTATACGACTGGCAGGGGGGCAGCGAGGAGATGAAGGACTGGCTCGGCTGGGACGGCCGCATCAACGGCCACGGCGAAGCCTCGCCGGGTGTCTATTATTACGTCATCCGGGCCGTGGGATGGGATGATATACGCTACGAAGGGAAGCTCTACCGCGGGACGGTCTACCTGTTCCGCGAAAAGAAATGAGCTTCCTTACTTCTTGTTCCCCTCCAGTTCCCCGAGCAGCACTTCCACCGCCTTCTCCAGTTGCTGGTCGCGTCCCCGTGTGACTACGGCGGGGTCCTGTGCCACCTTGTAATCGGGTTCGAGCTGCTGTCCTTCCAGATAACGTCCCTGCAGATCTTTGACGCCCACCTGGGGTATGCCGAAATAGAGGGTGGGGTCCTGCAGTGTCTCCCACCAGACGGCCGTCATGGTGCCGGGCACGGGCATGCCGACGATCTTGCCCAGCCCCAGGGCCCGGTATGCATAGGGGAAGCCGTGGGCATCGGAGTAGTTGCTCTCGCTCACCACCACCACCGAAGGCTTGTACCACTTGGTCAGCGGCTCCGATCCGAAATAGCGGCCGTGGGGATAGAAGTCGGCATATCTTTTTCCCGAGAGAAGGGTGGCCAGGTCGTCGTGGAGCCAGCCGCCGCCGTTGAAACGGGTGTCGACGATGATGGCCTCCCTGTGGTAGTTGCGTCCCAGGATCTCCGAATATGCCACACGGAAGCTGGCTGAGTTCATCCCCCGCACATGCACATAGCCGATGCGTCCTCCCGAGAGGGAGTCGACCTCGGCACGGCGGGCCTTCACCCAGCGCTGGTAGAGCAGCTCACCAAGTGTCCGCCGCGTGACAGGCTTCACCGTCTCCTCCCATCTTTTCTTTTTATCCGGATCATAGAGCGACAGCAGCGTCGGCTTACCGGCCTTGTGGTTGAGCACCCGGAAGAGCTGCGAGAGATTGTTCACCGGCACCCCGTCCACTTTCTCCACCACCACGCCGGCATGTATCTTTGTCCCGTCGTACACCAGCGGGCCTTTTTCGATCACCTCGGCGATCCTCAGGCCGGGACCTTCGTAGTCATAGTCCCAGAAGACACCCAGGCTGGCCGTGGCATCCCCCTGCGGATCGCGGTAACGGTAACCCGCACCGGTATGGGAGCCGTTCAGCTCGCCCAGCATCTCGCTCAGCATCTCGGCAAAATCGAAATTGTTGTTGATGTAAGGCAGGAAACGGCGGTAGTTCTCGCGGTAATACTTCCAGTCGAGACCGTGCATCGTGGGATCGTAATACTTCTCCCTCACCTGACGCCATACATGGTCGAACATATAAGCCCTCTCGGCGGCTCTGTCGAGCGTCATCTCGGCCTCATAGCCGACCTCTTTCCTCTTGAGACCCGCCAGAGTGATGCGGGTGATCCTGCCCCCGGCAAAGACATACAGGTTCTTGAAGGCGCTGTCGGCACGGAGGGTGCCTCCCTTGCCGGAGAGCTTGAGCAGGAGCTTCGTCTCATCCTCTTTGATACGGTGAACCCACAGGTCGTATCCTTTCTCAAAACGGGCCAGGTAATAGAGGGCATCACCGTCGGGGGTGAGCACCGCATCAGCCAGGTCGGAGGAGTTGATGGTCAGCCGCGCCCGGCGGTCTTCGATGTTCTTCAGGTCGATCTCCACCGGACCGGTCTGCTTCTCCTTCTTCTTCTTTTTGTTTTTGTCCTTCTTCTGTTCCTCCTTCCACAGCTCGTACTCTTCCTTGGTCATGCGGAAGAGGTCCCAGGTCTTTTTGTTGAAGAACATGGCATAGACATCGTTCTGGGCGCCCCAGCTGCCGTGGCTGCGCAGGCCGTTGCGGTCGGAGAACCAGATCATGGCATTGCCTTTCATCACCCATTTGGGTTTGGCATCGTTGTAGCCGCTGCGGGTGAGGTTGATCACCTCGCCGCTGCCGTCGGCCTTCACCAGCCCCACATCGGTGGAGAAGGCATGGTTGGGTGAGAAGTTGACCAGGAACCATTTGCCGTCGGGTGACCAGCGGTACCACTGGTCACCGTCGGAATAGGAGTAGTTGTATTTTCCCGGAAGGACGGTACGGCTCTTGCCGGTCTTGAGGTTGAGCACCCGCAGCGTGGTACGGTCCTCGAGGTAGGCGATCTCCTTGCCGTCGGGCGAGAAAGCCGGCTGGAAGGTCTCATGTTCGTTCACCAGCACAGCTTCTTCTTTCAGGAGGGTGGCCCGGTGGAAATACTTCTCCTCCTTGCGCACGAGGGTGGTGGTATAGATGTTCCACGAGTTGTTGCGCTCGGAGGCATAGACCAGCGTCCGGCCGTCGGGGCTGAAGCTTACCGAACGTTCCTGTTCGGGGGTGTGGGTG